>Ga0335083_10000967_pt1 | contig 41003 bp, 25 predicted proteins | sample Lox_Sample_42_FD_206716 | JGI IMG/M metagenome (GOLD analysis project Ga0335083, IMG submission 206716) | Soil microbial communities from Loxahatchee National Wildlife Refuge, Florida, United States - Lox_Sample_4.2 | ecosystem: Environmental > Terrestrial > Soil > Wetlands | place: USA...
CTGTCGGGACCCCGCGAGCACGTGGAGGCGGCGCTGGAGTGGTGCCGCGAGCGTGGCCTGAGCGCGCGCCTGCTGCCGGTGGCGTGCGCGTTCCACTCGCCCCACGTGGCGGGCGCTCAACAGCGGCTCGGGCAGCTGCTGCAGAGCGAGCGGCTCGCTCCCCCGCGCGTACCGGTGTATTCGAACACGACGGGGAAGGCACACGCGACCGAGCCGAGCGGCATCGCAGATCTGCTCTCGGAGCATCTGATCAGGCCCGTCGAGTTCGTGACCGAGCTCGAGGAGATGTACCGGGACGGCGCCAGGCTATTCGTCGAGGTCGGACCACGGTCCGTCCTCACCGGCCTCGTCCCGCAGACGCTCGGCGACCGCGAGCACCTGGCGGTGTCCGTGGAACGGCCGGGCCGCTCGGGACTCGTCTCCCTGCTTCATGCCCTGGCCGCTCTTGCGGTCGAGGGCGTGCCCATCGACGTACAGCGTCTCTTCCGTGGCCGTGCAGAGGCGCCATTCGACCGCAGCGATCGAGCTCGCGCATCCGAGCGCGGGGACGGCGTGTGGCTGGTCGACGGCGGCCGTGCCTGGCCCGCCGATTCCCTGCGCACCCCGGCCGCGCCCGTTCCCGACATCAATCCGCCGAAGGAGAATCCCGTGATAGGAGCAAACAACAACGGCGCGGGGCCACCGCTGGCCGCCGCGCCCCACACCGAGCTGCAGCCCGACCGTTCTCCGCCACCTGCGGTCGAGGTCCAGGCGGCGGTGGCGCCCGTGGCGACCCCGGGCGCGGCGCCCGCTGCGCCCCTCTCGGGGGACCGCGTGGCCGACGTGATGTTGCGTCACCAGCAGGTGATGCAGCAGTTCCTCGAGACCCAGCGCGCGGTCATGCTCTCCTACCTCGGAGCGGCGCAGGGTGCGGCGGCGGCGACGGGCGCGATCGCGATCCCGTCGCGTGCGGTCCCGGCGCTCCCAGCCGCACCGGAGCAGACCGCACCCCGGTCGGCCCCGGCGACGGAAGCAGCCCCGCCCGCGCCGCTCGCAACGCCGCCCGCGCCGCTCGCAACGCCGCCGGCCGGCGACGGAACGCTCGGCAGCGCGCTGGGCAACGGGGACCTTCCGGCGGCCCACGTGGCGGCACCGACCACTCCCCCGGCCGCCGCGCCCGCGCCGGCCGCCATTGCGCCCGCGGACGGCAACGCCAATGGCGTCGCGACCCTCACACGGGAGCAGATAAAGGAGCAGCTGCTGGCGATCGTCAGCGAGCGCACGGGCTATCCGGTGGACATGCTCGAGCTCGACGCCGACCTCGAGGGGGACCTCGGGATCGACTCGATCAAGCGGGTGGAGATCGCCGGTACGTTCACCCAGGGCCTGGGCGAGCAGCAACGCTCGGAGATCGACATCGAGGAGCTCACGGCGAGCCGGACGCTGACGGCCGTGATCGACACGCTCGAGGCCGCGATCGCCAACGCGCCACCCGCGTCCGCCGCGGCGGCGGCAGACGGAGGTGACCCGCGCCCTTTTGAGCGGGGGCCGGCCGAGGAGGAGCGCATCGGCCGGTTCGTGGTCCAGGCAGCGAGCGCTCCCGCGATCATGGCCATCGCCGGCCTGTCCGGCCGCGGGGCGATGGTGATCGTCGACGACGATCTCGGCGTGGCACACCAGCTCGCCGGGGCGCTCGTCGCACGCGGCGAGGCGGTCGTGAGGGTCTCGCGCGAGGAACTCCCCCGCGACGCCGAGCAGGCGGCGCTGTTCGCAGCGTCGCTGCGCGAGCGGGGCGGGACCAAGGCGCTGATCCATCTGGGGGCGCTTGCGACACCCGGCGACGAGACGCCCGGCGGCAGGGCGCACAGGGACGGAGACCTCGCCACTCTGCTGGTGCTCGCGCAGGCGCTCCAGCCCCAGCTGGAGGCGGCGGCCGAGGAGGGCGGCGCGGTGATCCTCGGGGCGACGCGCCTCGGGGGGGCGTTCGGGCTCGAGGGGAGCTCGCGCGCCGGTGCGGCGGGCCAGGGGGCGCTGGCGGGCTTCCTGAAGACCGTGGCCCATGAGTGGCCCGCCGTGCGGGTCAAGTGCGTCGATCTGTCGGAGGTGTCCGCCGCGGAGATGGCCGCGCAGCTGCTGGAGGAGCTCTTCGCCGCCGACGGGCTGGTCGAGGTGGGCTATCGCGGCTCGGAGCGGACGCGTCTGACCCTGACGGCCGCACCGCTCGCGGCGCGGCCGGACGCCCCGCTGCTCGATGGCGAGGCCGTCGTGCTCGTCACCGGGGGTGCGCGGGGGATCACGGCGCACGTGGCCGAGTCGCTCGCCAGGCACCACCGCCCCACGCTCGTGCTCGTCGGGCGCACGCCGGTGGAGGAGGAGAGCCCCGAGACCGCCCGGCTGAGCGAGCTGGCCGATCTGCGCAGGGCCTTGATCGAGCAGCGCAGGCGGGACCGCGAGGCCCTCACCCCCGCGCTCGTGGAGCGTGACTGCCAGCGCATCCTCAGGGGGCGGGAGCTGCGCGAGAACCTCGAGCGGCTGAGGGCGACCGGCGCGCGCGTGGAGTACCTCGTGTGCGACGTCTCCGACGGGGAGGCGTTCGGCGAGCTGATCGACTCCGTGTACGAGCACCACGGGCGCATCGACGGCGTCCTGCACGGAGCCGGCGTGATCGAGGACCGGCTGATCTCCGACAAGACGCTCGACTCGTTCGAGCGGGTGATGGCGACGAAGGCGGGCGCGGCGCACACGCTGGCGGACCGCCTGCGGCCGGAGGGTCTGCGCTTCATGGTCCTGTTCAGCTCGGTGTCGGGACGGTTCGGAAATCGCGGCCAGGCCGACTACGCCGCTGCCAGCGAGGTGCTCGGCCGGCTCGCCCACGAGCTCGACCAGAGGTGGGAGGCGCGCGTGGTGTCGATCGACTGGGGACCCTGGCGCGCCGCCGGCATGGTCTCCCCCCTGCTCGAGCAGGAGTTCGAACGCCGCGGAGTCGCGCTGATCGGCCTGGACCAGGGCTGCAGGGCGCTCGAAGACGAGCTGAGCCGGGGAGCGAAGGGCGAGTCGGAGGTCGTGATCGGCGCGAGCACCGGCCTCACGGGCGACCCCGCGCAGCCGCAGGCGCAGGCCTCGCAGCCGCAGGCGCTGGCCGCGCAACCGCAGGCCTCGCAGCCGCAGGCGCAGGCCTCGCAGCCGCAGGCGCAGCCCTCGCAGCAGGACAACGGGCAGCCGCCGCTGCTGCTGCTCGCGGCGGCGACGGCGATCGAGGGCCCGTCCGCGGCCGCGCAGGCGCCCGGCGGCGCGGCGCCGAAGCTCTACACGTTCGATCTGGGACGCGATCGCTACCTCGACGATCACCGCATCGACGGCCGGCCGGTGCTTCCGTTCGCCGTGGCGATGGAGCTGATGGGCGAGGCCGCTGTTTCGGTGTCCGCAGGACGTGCGTTCTCGGGGCTGCGCGGAATCCGCCTGCTCGACGGGGTCGCGCTCGACGACGACAAGCCGGTGAGCGTCCGGATCGACGCCGCGCCGGGCCCGGGAGCGGATGAGGTCGAGGTCACGGTGGCCCCCACGGGTCCCGGTCGTCCGCACTACCGGGCAGTCGCGCAGCTCCGCGAGCCGGCGGCGTCGCCGGGCGCGGGCGGCGCCTCCGACCCGTTCCCGGAGCCGGCCGAGCTGCCCGAGCTCTCGTCGTTTCCGATCTCGGTCGAGGACGCGTACAGGAACCTCCTGTTCCACGGTCCCCTGTTCCAGGGGATCCTCGCCGTCGGCGGGATGGACGGCCGGGGAGCGAGTGCGCGGCTACGGGCATCCCATGCGGAGGCGTGTGTGACGGGCGCGGGCGGGAGGCCGTGGCTGATCGATCCCGTCCTGCTCGACAGCGCGCTGCAGATGCAGGTCGTGTGGGCTCGCTTGCAGTGGGGCGTGACGTTGCTGCCGGCCGAGATCGGCGAATACGTGCTGCTCGCCCCGGTCGGCGAGGGAGAGCACGTCCGTCACGAGCTGCGCATCAGGCCGGACAGCAAGCAGCCGCTCTGTCATGCAGACCACTGGTTCTACGGATCCGACGGGCGTCCCCTGGCACTGCTCCGGGACGTCGTCGGGGTCGGCTCGCAGGCGCTGAACCGACTCGCGGGAGCGCCCGCCTGATGTCCGCTTCGAGCACTCGCCCGCCGGGGGGCGCCGTAGCGATCATCGGCATGGCGTGCACGTTCCCGGGCGCCCGCGACGTGGACGCGTACTGGCGGAACATCCTCGCCAAGGTCGACGCCACCTCCGACCCACCGGCGCAGGCGTGGGACCCCGACGTCTACTACGACCCCGAGTTCGAGGACGAAGACCGCACGTACTGCAAACGCGGCGGCTACCTCGGCGAGATGGCCGAGTTCGACCCGCTGGACCATGGCATCCCGCCGGTCGCAGTGGGTGGGGAGCCCGACCAATGGCTGGCGCTGCACATCGCCCGCGAGGCCCTCCGCGACGCCGGCGCCACCGAGCTGCCGGAGGAGGTGAGGGCGCGCACCGGCGTGATCTTCGGCAAGGGGACCTATCTCAACGGGGGCAACGCGATCGCGGTCCAGCGAGGGCTCGTGGTGGGGCAGACGCTGGACCTGATCCGCCAGCTCTATCCCGATCGCACCGAGCAGGAGCTGGAGCGGCTGCGCACGGAGCTGCAGCGCGTGCTGCCCCCGCTCGGCCCCGAGACCGTCCCCGGGCTGATCCCCAACATCATCGTGGGACGGATCGCGAACCGTCTCGACCTGATGGGCCCCGCCTACACCGTCGACGCGGCCTGTGCCTCCTCCCTGCTGGCGGTCCGTCACGCCATTCGCGACCTGCTCACCGGGGACTGCGACGTCGTGCTCGCGGGGGGCGCACAGGTGTGGATGCCGGTCGCCACCCTGAACCTCTTCTGCCGGCTGGGAGCGCTGTCGCGGCGTGAGCAGCTGCGCGCCTTCGACAAGGACGCCGACGGCACCCTCCTCGGGGAGGGCATCGGCGCGATCGTGCTCAAGCGCGCCGAGGACGCCGAGCGCGATGGCGACCGCATATACGCCCTGATCCGCGGCGTCGGCATGTCGAGCGACGGGCGCGGGATGAGCGTGATGGCACCACGGCTGGAGGGCGAGGAGCTGGCGCTGCGGCGGGCCTACGATACGGCCGGGGTGTCCCCGGAGAGCATCGGGCTGCTCGAGGCTCACGGCACCGGCACGCCGGTGGGTGACGTCGTCGAGGTCCACGCGCTCGCTCGCGTGTTCGGAGAGCGCGACGGCGAGCTCCCGCGGTGCGGCGTGGGAACCGTCAAGTCGATGATCGGCCACACGATCCCCGCCGCCGGGATCGCGGGCCTGATCAAGACCGCGCTCGCGTTGCACCACCGTGTGCTGCCGCCGACGCTGGGGTGCGATGAGCCCAACCCGGAGCTCGAGCTGGAGAAGACGCCCTTCTACATCAACACCGAGACGCGGCCCTGGATCCACGGCGGCAGAGAACCCCGTCGTGCCGGCGTCAACGCGTTCGGGTTCGGGGGCATCAACGCCCACGCCGTGCTGGAGGAATGGGGCGAGGATCCGAGCCCCGACCACCGTCCGCCGTGGGACACCGAGGTGTGCGTGCTGGAGGCGGGCTCCCGGGAGGGCCTGCTCGAGGTTGCCCACGAGCTGATGGCCGCCACCGACCGATCACCGCAGCCCGCGCTTGCCGATCTCGCGTTCTCGCTGAGCAGGGAGCTCGGGGGAGCGCCGCAGCCGCGGCGGCTGGCGATCGTGTGCTCCTCGATGGAGGACCTGCGCCAGAAGCTCGGGCAGGCGATCGAGAAGCTCTCCGAGCCCGACTGCGTGCGGATCAAGACCACGTCCGGGATCTACTACGAGGCCGAACCGCTCGGTCGTGAGGGGAAGCTCGTGTTCGTGTTCCCCGGCGAGGGCGCCCAGTATCCGAACATGCTGGCGGACCTGTGCCTGCAGTTCCCCGAGGCCCGGGCGGTGTTCGACCGGATCGACCGCCTGTACGCGGGGCACCCGCGCGGGCATCTGCTCAGCGACTGGGTGTTCCCCCGTCCCGCCTTCTCGGAGGCCGAGCGCAAGCGCACCGAGGACCGCCTGATGGAGCTCGACATCGCCGTGGAGGCCGTGCTCGGCGCCAACGCCGCCGTCCATGCGGTCATGCAGCGCCTGGTGAGGCGCTGCGACGCGATGCTGGGTCACAGCACGGGCGAGCACTCGGCGGCGATGGCGGCCGGAGCCCTCGACGTGGAGACCGATGAGCGGCTGGCGGCTTTCTGCCACGGGCTGTACTCGTCCTACGCGGATGCGGCCGAGCGCCACGACGTGCCATCTGCGGTGCTGCTCGCGCTCGGGAGCGACGCCGCCGGCGCCGAACGGATCGCCGGCGAGGCGGGCGGTGAGCTGCACCTGGCGATGGACAACTGCCCCCACCAGGCGGTGCTCGTCGGAGAGGCGCAGGCGATCACGCGCGCCAGGGAGATCGCGGTCGGCGAGGGGATCATGTGCCAGGAGCTGCCATACGACCGCGCGGTCCACACGCCGCTGTTCGCGCCGTTCGCGGAGGACCTGCGCGCGACCTTCGCGCGGCTCCCGGTGCGCAGCGCCGGGACGCCGCTGTGGTCGTGCACGACGGCAGCGCCGTATCCCGAGGATCCCGAGGAGATCCGGGAGCTGCTCGTCGAGCACTGGACCCGGCCCGTTCGCTTCCGGGAAACGATCGAGGCGCTGCACGACGACGGCGCGCGGGTGTTCGTCGAGGTGGGCCCGCGCGGGAACATGACCTCGTTCATGCAGGACATCCTGAGGGGACGCCCCGCGGTGGCGGCGGCCGCGGACCTCCCTCGCCGCTCGGGCACCGCCCAGCTCAACCACGTCGTGGGCATGCTCGCCGTCCACGATGTGGACCTCGACTTCGACTATCTGTTCGCGCGACGGGGTGCTCGCGAGCTCGACTGGCGCGATCCGGACCCGCCGGCCGAAGGGCGCAGCCATCGGATGCCCCTCGGGACGGCCTGGCCGATGCTGAGGCTCTCCGAGGACGCCGTGGAGCGGGTGCGTCCCTCCTCCCAGGCCGGCGGACCCCTGCCGGGAGCTCCTCCCCCGCCCGCTGCTGCCCCCCCAAGGCCGCCGGCCCCCGAGCCCGGTCCGGCTCCCGTGCCGGCGCCGGCTCCCGCGGCGGCCGTGGCTCCGGAGCCCACCCCGGTGGCGGCGGTGGCCGCGGCAGAGGTCCTTCCAGAGCCCATCCCGATGCTTGCGCCCAGCGTGCCGGCGGCGATCACCTCGGTGTCGGATGCGATCGGGGGCGTCCCGGACGAGATCGCGTATGCGATCGACGGGTTCCTGGAGACCATGGAGCACTTCCTGAGCGCGAACGAGGAAGTGATGGGCGCCTACCTCGGTGCCGGCACGACGGCGGTTCTCGCGCCGCCGGAGCGCCCGCTCGTGGGGACGATCGTGAGCCTCGAGCCCGGGCTGGAGCTGGTTGCACGGCGGGTGGTGGATCCGCTGCACGATCGCTACCTGCTCGACCACACGCTCGGCAGGAGCGTCTCGCGTGCCGACACGGGGCTCCATGCGCTCGCTCTTATGCCGCTTGCGATGAGCATCGAGATCCTCGCCGAGGGCGCGTCCTGCCTGCTGCCCGACAAGACCGTCACGGGCGTGCGCGATCTGCGCGCGCACCGCTGGCTCGCCTTCGACGAGGAGCCGCGAACGCTCGAGGTGAGGGTTCGCAGGCTGCCCGCCGGCGACGGTTGCGAGCGTGTGCGCACCGAGCTGTTCAACCTCGACGACGGTCACCTGGCCGGCGAGCCGGTGCTCGAGGCGACGGTGCTGCTGCGAGACGGCTACGAGCCGCCCCCCGCGGCGGCCGAGATCCCGCTTGAGGATGCGAGGGGGCCGCGCTGGGCGCCGGATCAGCTCTACGAGGAGGCGATGTTCCACCAGCCGCTGTGGCAGGGGGTGAGGAGCGTCGAGCTGGTCGCTCCGGGAGCAGCCAGGGCGCAACTCGAGGTGCTCCCGCGAGACGGTCTGCTGAGCGACGGCTGGCCGCCTGGCTTCGTGCTGGACCCCGTCGCGCTCGACGCCGCCGGTCAGGTGGTCGGGTTCTGGGCGGCCGAGATGCTGCCGGAGGCACGCGTCGTGTTCCCGTTCCGGCTCGCCGCGCTCGACGTGTACGGGCCACCGCTGCCCGAGGGAGAGGCGCTCACCTGCAACGCCGCGATCAGGCTGGAGGGCGAACAGCTGGTGTCCTCCAACATCGACGTGCTCGATTCCGGTGGCCGTTGCTGGATGCGCCTGCGGGGCTGGGAGGACAAGCGCTTCGCCGTGCCGGAGCGGTTTGCGCCGCTGGCGCGCCCCGCCGGGCTGACGGCGCTGGCGAGACCATGGACCACGCCGCTGACTCCCTATCCCGAGCAGCGCGTTGCCTGCAGGAGCATGGACGCGAGGCTCCCGGCCGACCGGGGCCTGTGGAAGCCGGTGTGGGCGAGCCGCGTGCTGAGCAGGCGCGAGCGCGAGCTGTTCGGGGCGTTGGTGGTGCCCGAGCGCAGGCAGCTCGAGTGGCTGGGAGCGCGCTCCGCGGCGAAGGAGTGCGTGGCCGACCTGCTGCGCGAGACACTCGGGCTCGAGCCGCTGCCGGCCGAAATCGAGATCCTGCCCGACGAACAGGGTGCGCCTTTCGTGCGCGTCCCCGGCCTCGACGGCGCGGCCGAGCTCCCGGTCGTCTCACTCGCGCACACACATGGCCGGGTGGCCGCGTTCGCCGCCATCGGCAGCCCGGGCTGCGGCATCGGAATCGACATCGAGCCGTTCATCCCGCGACCCGAGGGATTTGCGCAGGCGGCGGTCACCGAGGCCGAGGGCCGGCTGCTCGAGCAGCTGCCGCCGGACGCGAGCGACGAGTGGCTGCTGCGTATCTGGTGTGGGCGAGAGGCGGCCGGCAAGGCCGTCGGATCGGGGCTGGCCGGCGGTCCGGATGCACCACGGGCGGCGGCGATCGACCTCGAGCGCGGCCTCGTGCTCGTCGACGTGGCCGGCCGCCGGCTGACGGCATGGACCCATAGGGAGACCTCCACGGACAACGGCGATGCGGACCTGATCGTCGCTACCGTGCTCGACACGGGCTCGGCGGAGCAGGCGGCGAACATGGAAGGAGCACGATGATCGAACCCGACCCACAGGTGCTCGAGGGGATCCTCGCGCTGTTGCGCGAGGCCCAGGGCGACTGGGAGTACGACGGCGAGATAGGGCCCGATACGCGCTTCGTGGCGGATCTCGGACTCGAGTCCCTGGAGATCGTGGTTCTCTCGACGATGGTCCAGCAGCAGTACGGGCGGCTGCCGTTCCCGCAGTTCTTCGACGAGATCGGCCAGCGCCCCGTCGAGGAGCGCGACATCAGCGTGGCGGAACTCGCCGGCTTCGTGTGCGAGCACCGTCAACCGAATCCGCTGGAGGTGTGAGATGGGACCCACCGTCCTGATCGGCTTGGACGGGGCCACCTTCGACGTGCTCGACCCCTACATGGAGGCCGGCGTGATGCCACACCTGGCCGAGCTCTCGGCACGGGGGACACGGGCGGTGCTGCGATCGATCATGCCCCCGTTGACGCCGCCGGCGTGGACGTCGATGGTCACCGGCAAGCACCCCGGCCAGCACGGGATCTTCGACTTCTTCCAAAAGGAAGAGCCCGGCAGCGTCTACTTCTCGTTCGCCACTTCCCAGGAGGTGAGGTCCGCGACGATCTGGACGCTGGCCAGCGAACAGGACCGGCGCATCATCTCGCTGAACTTCCCGCTGATGTTCCCACCCCCCGCGGTCGAGGGCGCGGTCGTGCCGGGAGGGATGATGCCCTGGCGCCAGCTGCGGCTCGGGTGCCACCCTCCGGGCCTGTTCGACCGGCTCAAGGAGCTCCCCGCGTTCAACCCTCGCGAGATGCTCGACATGGAGCTCGAGATCAAGGCGATCGACGGCTGCCCAGAGGACGAGCACGCGGAGTTCGTCGAACTCCACATCCGCCGTGAGCAGCGTTGGGCGGAGGTGGTGCGACACCTGATGGGGACCGAGCAGGCCGACCTCGTGGGGGTCATGTTCGACGGGGTGGACAAGCTCCAGCACCTGTGCTGGCGATTCATCGATCCGGCCCTCCGGCCGTCGGAGCCCAGCGCCTGGGAGCAGAACATGATCGAGCTCTGCGAGCGCTACTTCCACTCCCTCGACGGGCTGATCGCGGGGATCGTGGAGCAGGCCGGACCGGAGGCGACGATCGTGCTCGCATCCGACCACGGCTTCGGCCCGACCCGTGACGTCTTCCACGTCAACACCTGGCTCGAGCAGCAGGGCTATCTGACGTGGGCCGGCGAGGACAGCCCGGAGGACCGCGGCGACACCGAGGTCGGGTTCGCCGAGATGACCCGCCACGTGCACGCGCTCGACTGGTCGCGCACGGTCGCCTATGCGGCCACGCCGTCGAGCCAGGGGATCAACATCGTCGAGCGCCTCCCCGGCGGGGACCAGCCGATGCCCGAGGACGTGCGCGCCAAGATCGCGCAGGAGATCGCCGCGGCCCTGCGCGAGGTCCGCCGTCCCCACGACGGCGCCGCCCTGGTGGAGGAGGTGTGGACCCGCGAGCAGGCGTTCTCGGGCCCCTTCGAGCAGCTCGGCCCGGACCTCTCACTGGTGCTGGCCGACGGTGGCACGATGTCGATCCTGCCATCCGAGACGGTGGTCGCACGCCGTCCCGAGGCGCGCGGGCACCACCGCTGGGAGGGGATCTTCCTGGCCACTGGTCCGGGCATCCGCGAGGGCGCCTCGGTCGAGGAACTGTCGATCGTCGACGTCGCCCCGCTGCTGCTGCACCAGCTCGGCCTCGCGTCCCCGGAGGACATGGCCGGGAGCGTCCCGGAGGGCGTGTTCGAGCCGGGAGAGCTGGAGCGGCGCCCGCCCCGCACCTCGCCGGCCCCGGCTCCCGCGGCGGCGATCCAGCCCGCCGGAGGCGGGCTCGAGCTCGAGCCCGAGGAGCAGGCCGCCGTGATGGAGCGGCTGCGCGCCCTCGGGTACGTCGAATGACGGCTGGGCCGGGTGGCTGATGCCCAAGACGGTCCTCTCGAACGGCGTTCGGATCCACTACCAGCAGGTGGGCGAGGGGCCCGACCTGGTGATGGTCCACGGGCTCACCGGCAACCTCGCCGTGTGGCACCTGCGGATCGTGCCCGAGCTCGCCGACCGCTTCCGCGTGCTCACCTACGACCTCAGGGGCCACGGGCTCAGCGACACGCCGCCCACCGGCTACAGCCCCGACGCGATGGCCGAGGACCTGCTGGGGCTGCTCGACGAGCTGGAGATCGAGCGGCCGCTGATCGCCGGGCACAGCTTCGGCGCCGACGTCGCGCTCTATCACGCGTTGAACCACCCCGACCGCGTCGCCGAGGTGATCGCGGTCGAGGCGGCGCTCCCGGCGCTCGAGCAGAGCCGGCGTGACGACGGGTGGGTGGGTTGGTCCTACTGGTCCAGAGCCCTCGAGGAAGCCGGCCATCCGGTCCCTCCCGAGAAGCGCTCCGACATGCGCTACATGGTCAGAGCCACGATCGACCTGCCGAAGCAGTGGGGGCCTCTGAAGGGGCTGCCCCGCAACCCCAAGCCGATGCTGCGCCTGATCGACGAGACGACGCTGCCGGAGGACTATCACGAGGTCGGCACGCTCACGCTCGATCGGATTCCCTCGATCGAGACGCCGGTCGTGCTCATCTACCAGGAGCAGTCAGCGTTCATCGACACCTTCGAGTACCTGGAGGAGCACCTCCCCAATCCACACCCGGTGTTGATGCCGAGCACCGAGTGGGGCCACTTCGGGCCGCTGGAGCAACCCGAGCTGGTCGCGGGCTACATCGCGGCGCGCCTGCCCGGGGCGGGCACGCGCTAGGCGCAGCAGCTTCCGCGCGCGCCCCGATCGCCGCGGGCGCTGCCCCCGCCGCCGTTGGCGGCCCGATCGCCGGTCGTGCTCACTGCGCGCAGCTCCAACCTTCGGCGGTCTGGCCGTTTTCGAGGCACGGCAGGATCGTCGGGGGCGTCCACGCCGTGGACCCTCCTTCGAGCAGGGGTTCGATCGCTGATTCGTCGACCCCGTACATGCGCAGCACCAGGTGGAAGGCCCCGGTCGATGCCGGCAGCCAGTTCTCCCTGCCGATCGGGGTTGTCGGTTCGTTGCTCTGCAGATAGATGTTCAGCGAGCCGTCCGGTTCGAAGTGAAGTTCGGAGCCGCCCCCCAGCGTGTGGCGGCCCAGCGTGTTGCCGACCAGGAAGCCGCTGGGCGAGTAGACCGTCAGCGACCAGAATCCCTGCACCGGGACCGGGAAGTCACTGGCCGGGTAGTGCACCACGTAGCGGCTGCTGGCACCGTCGAGAGCCGTGCCCGTGCGGTCGCTGTCGGCGAACAGGTACAGCGCGACGTTGGGGTCGAGGGCGCCGAGGCCGAACTGGTTGGTGATCGCGCGCAGGTCGTAGTCGGTTCCGTATTCCCCCTGCGCTTCCACGCCCCACCCGTTGTGCACTTCGAAGCCTACGGCGAGCCGTTCGTGGAAGATGTCATTGACGTGGCGGCGCCCCTCGCGGACCGCCTCGCGTAGGCCGTCCAGCGCGCCGAGACCGAGGTTGGGATCGCTCGCGGGCGACATCCCCGGGCCGATCCCGTAAGCCGCCAGTTCGGCCAGCTCTTCGGCATCGGCGGCCGGCGGTTGGAACTGCTTCAGCGCCGCCCCGGCGGCGGTCCAGTAGAACAGCGGGTCTTCGGTGGCCTGCGTGCCCGGCGCGTGGTAGCTCGTCGGGATGCGGTTTTCCACTTCCGGGGCGGGCGGTTCGTATCCCAGGCCTTCTGTCGCCCACCGGCTCAGCGGGACGAGCTTCATTTCGGCCTGGACCGCGATCGCGCTTTTCAGTTCCTGTTCGCTCGTCACGAGCGTTCGCGGCAGCACCCATACACGGTTGTAGGGAGAGTGGATCACGCTCATCCCCTGGGTTTCCTGCTGGCCCGTGAGCTGGCCCGGCCCGGCGATCACGTAGTCGCCCGCGGGCAACAGTCCCGAGGCGCCTTCGCCGATGTTCGCGAAGTTGTCCTCGTAGGGGGTGTACAGCGGGACGACGCTGAACAGGCCGGCGGTCGGCGGAACGTGCACCACGATCGGACCTTCGTCATCGAGTTCCAGCCAAGCCTGCGAGTACAGCGTTTCGGTGTCCGGAGCAAGCGCTCCCGGTCCGCTTCCGGCGATGGTTTCGACGTGTGAAAACTGGTTCACCGGCGCGTAGCCCTTGTGATTGGCCACCGTCACGCTCGTATTGGACTGGAACTTCGCCTGCATGTCGACGAGCGGCGCGGTGTAGACGAACGCCTGCAGGCCGGCGCGATATGCCGGGACGAATTCGCGGACGTAGGCGCGCGAGGCCATTTCCTGCGGTGTTTCACCGCTCGCCTGTGTACCGGTGGCGGCTTTTTTCGGAGCCGGCGGCGGCTTGAGAATCGGAACGAGTGTCAGGGGCCTGCCCGCGTGGACGCAGAACGTCGCTTTGATCTTCCTCGTGCGGCCGTGCTGCTTCACCTTGACCGTTTTCCTGCGCTTGACGTAGTGGGCCTTGCAGTGCTGGCGCGAGGGATGCTTGAGAAGGTATTGCCGCGCGGGACTCGCGGCGGCGACGCTCTGCAGGACCAGGCACGTCGCCACGGCCGCAGCGACACAGAGCAGGGCGCCGAGCAGCAAGCGCATCGGAGCTGGGGCGTCACGTTCGAATGCGGGCACGCGGCTGGACCGTCTGCGTGACTGAGTGACTGCTCTATTCATCCGTGATGGTCTCCAGCCGCGCCCGCCGGGGGCGCACTGTTGAAAGCTTGCAGGCGGCCGAGGGTACCACAGGGATGGCGGCTTTGGGGAGGCAGGAATCTGGTCCTCTGGAGCCCCCGGACGGGCCCGCGACCGAGGCCCTCTGCAGCCGCCCCGGGCCGGCGCCGGGGCGCCGCTGGACGCTCGTCCCGGCGGCCCTCGGACGCGCCGTTCCCGTTGGACATGCGGGTATCCGACAGCTATCTTCTGGAGCCGCCCCATCGGGAGCCACAGCCATGAAGCCGATCAATCCCGCCGCCGCCATTGCAGCTGTCCTCGCATTCGGAGCGACGGATCCGTGCATGGGATAAGGAAGGGCCGGCCCGGTCGCCCAGGCGACGCGGTGATCGTCACAGGGAGCGGGACCGGGCTGGGCCTGGAGACGGCCGCATACCTGGCCGCACAGGGCTTTCGCGTGTTCGCCACCGTCCGCAACGGCGCCCAGATCCCCGACGTCGAGGCGGCGGCCGTTGAGCGCGGCGTTTCACTGGAGGTGCTGCGCCTCGACGTCACCGACCGCGCGAGCATCGGGGAGGCTATCGCCACCGTGCTCGAGCGCGCCGGCGGCATCTACGCGCTCGTCAACAACGCCGGCGTCGGCTTGCGCGGGGCCACCGAGGACTGCTCCGAGGAGGAGATCAAACACCTGTTCGACACCAATGTGCTCGGCACGATCGCTGTCACAAAGGCGGTCATTCCCCCGATGCGCGCCGCCGGCTGCGGACGCATCATCACGGTCACCTCGGTCGGCGGGCGCATCTGCGGGTTCGGGGTGACGATGTACTGCGCGAGCAAGTTCGCGCAGGAGGGGCTCGGCGAGGGTCTGGCGCAGGAGCTCGCGCCATTCGGTATCCAGTCGGTAATCGTCGAGCCCGGAATCATCAAGACGACACGCTGGTCGGTGAACCGCGGCACCGCTGCCGGTGCGAGCGATCCCGCCAGCCCATACCACGAGCTGTTCCGCGCAGGTGAGGCGCTCGCGCAGAAGCGCGTGGAGACCGCGCCCACGCGGCCCGCGGATGTGGCGCGAACGATCCGCGAGGCGCTGACGGCGGAGCAGCCCCGGATGCGCTACGTCGTGGGACGAGGGGCCTCGATCGCGATCGCCCTGCGGCGGTACATGCCCGAGAGCCTGTTCGAGCGCCTGTACTTCGCCGGCGGCATCCGCCGGATCGAACGCAACGCGGGCGCGGGCGAGCCCCCGCCGGCGACGGAGGCGGCGCAATGAGTCCTCGCTCACCGAGCGCCGCACACAAGAGTGAAGCGGGCAGCCCATGAGCCTCCCCCTGACGAGGAGGATCGCGCTACCGGTGTTGCTCGTGCTCGCTGCGGCGTTCACGCTGACGGTCGGTACCACCCGCGCAGACTCACACAAGGAAACGGGCATCTGGCCGATCGCCCAGAACGGCTTCGGCGAACGGGAAAACTCCTACGCCTGGTCGATGGGATGGTTCAACGGCAAGCTGTACGTCGGCACCGGGCGCGACGTGCTGTGCGTCGAAAACGAGACGAACCAGTTCTTCGTGCCGCTCGAGAAACGGTATACGACCAATCCGGCCGTCGGCGTGCGCTGTCCCGCCGACCCTTACGACATGGACCTGCGTGCGCAGATCTGGCAGTACACGCCGAAGACGGACAAGTGGAGGATGGTGTTCCGCGCCCCGACGGAGCGCAACCCGTTCGAGAAACACAAGCGGGTCTCGAGCGACATCGCGTTTCGCGACATGCACGCGTTCGCGCCACCCGGCCGCCGCACGGCGCTTTACGCCGCCGGCGTCAGCGCTGACGAGTACCTGCCGCCGCTGCTGAAGAGCCACCCGCCTCAGATCCTCCGCAGCTACGACGGTGTTCACTGGACGGCGCTCCACCTGCCGCGGGTGGTCGTCCACTACCCGGGCGGGTCAGTGCGCCCGATGGGCTTCCGCTCGTTCGTGGTGTGGAAGAACCACCTGTTCGTGACGGCGACGCCCGACCTCACCGGTGACGGCGCGCTGTTCGAGATCAGGCGACCGTGGTCGAACCACCCTGGCCTGGTACAGGTCAGCCCTCCGAACCTCGACATCTTCGAAGTGACGACGTTCAACGGCAACCTTTATCTCGGCTGCGGCAGCGCGTCGTCGGGCTATTCGGTCTGGGTGACGAACGAACTCCACCGTCCCTTCACCCCGATCGTCACCGGCGGGGCGGGGCGCGGCCGCGAGGTCACCTCGGTCGTCTCGATGCACGCCTACCGCGGCGTCCTGTACGTCGGCGCGAGCGGGTGGTACCAGGGCACGCTGCCCGTCTCAGAGATGATCGCGATCAACCGCAACGGCGAGTGGGCGCTCGTGGTGGGGAACCCCCGCAAGGTGGCCGGCGGGATGATGGAGTACCCGATCAGCGGCCTCGAAGACGGCTTCGACAGCCAGTTCAACGCCCACTTCTGGCGCATGGCCGTGCAGAGCGGCGGGATGTACGTCGGCACGAACAGCTGGAGCTACTCGCTGAGGAGCTTCCACAGCCTCACGTTCCTCTCGGACCTGCTCGCCGGCGACCAGGGCTTCCAATTATGGGCGACCTGCGATGGCGAAGACTTCTTCCGCGTCACACGCGACGCCTTCGGCCATAGTGAATTCAACTTCGGGGCGCGCACCCTGCAGCCCGACGGACCGGAAGGCCAGGACCTGTACATCGGGAGCGCCAACCACTCCCAGGGCACGATGGTCGTCGACGACCGCGAACCCGCCTGCTCGTCGATGGTCAATGCCCCGCGCCGGCTCGCGGCCCCCAAGGCGATGATCGCCGACACGGTCCCCAAGGGCACGCTTCTGTCGTGGAAGCCCGAGCGTTCCGCCGTCCGCTACGAAGTCCTGGCCGCGCCCGAAGTCGCCGTCACGGTGTATCTGCAGGGACCCCCGACGGGGCCCAACGGCTACCCGTTCGAAGGCGCCACCCCCACGGTGACGGAACCCGAAACGCCCGGCAGCCAACCCTTTACGATCTCGCTCCCGGGAACCTTCGAACCGGTTGGAACGACCGCGAGCCCGTACTTCCTGTCGCGCCGCCACGGCCACTACGTGTATGAGGTCGTCGCAAGGAGCGCGTCGGGCGAGGCCTCGCAGCCCTCGAACGTCCAGATCGGACCCGCCCCGGAGCCGCCCGCGACCTTCGCCGCGCTGAAGGACACGCTCAGCACGACCACAGCGGGCGGCCGCGGAGCCCACACGGCCCGCGCCGGGGGCCGCTCACACGGGCTGTCGCTGCTCCAAGCCGCGCGGTCGGCGTGGCAGCGGGGAGAGCGCTCGGCGGCGCTGCGCTATGTGCGGCGGCTGCAGGCCGGCGGGAGCGGTCGCGATGCCGAGGTCGCGGCACTCGCGACCCGCCTGGAACGCCGGATCCTCTACGCCGGCGTGGCCGGTGGCCCGTGATTGGAGGAAGGCCCTGCGCGTCACGATCCTGAGTATCGGCTCACGCGGCGACGTGCAGCCGCTGCTGGCCTTCGCGGCCGCCCTCGGCGAGGCCGGGCACGACGTCCGCTGTGCGACCTTTCCGAAGTTCGAGCCGCTCGTGAGGGCAGCCGGGCTCGAGTTCTCCCCGCTCGCGGAAGGCCAGATGGGCAGGGAGCCCGCCACTGGGGAGGGAGCCGAGAAGGCCGGACACGGCAACGGGGGCGGCCCCATGCTCCTGCAGTTCCTGAAGGACACGCGCTCCGTCGGCGGCCAGCGGCTGCGCGACGCGCTCGCAGCGTGCGAGGGAACAGATGCGATCGTGGCCAACGAGCTCGCCATGCTGGTCGCGTGGCAGGTCGCTCGACAGCGTGGAGCCAGGCTCGTGCGAGTACGCCTGTGCCCGCCGCCGTCGGTCGCGAACGGCCCGTTTGCGCGCCCGGCGCGCGGCCTGGCGTGGCTGCTCCTGCGGCCGTGGCTGGGGTCCGGCGTGCGCGAGGCCGGGCTTCCCCCGCTGCCCCGGCGGGAGCCTCTCAGCCGGCTCGCGAGCGAGGGCGTGCTCGAGCTGCGGGCGTTCAGCCCGGCGCTGGTCGGCGACGGCGCCCCGTCAGACGGCGCCTCGGCTGGCGGCTCGACCTACGTGACCGGGTTCTGGTTCTTCGACGCTCGCCTGGATCCCCAGCCCGAGCCGGCCCTGCTCGAGTTCCTCGCCGCCGGACCGGCGCCGGTATGTGTCGACTTCGGCAGCATGCCCGACGACGACCCGGCGGCGACCACGGCGATGGTCCTCGAGGCGCTCCGTCGCGCCGGGCAACGTGGCGTGTTGATCCGCGGCACGCGTAGGTTCCACGGAGCGGAGCTGCCGGACACGGTCTTCGCGGTGGACAGCGTCGACCACTCGGCTTTGTTCGGGCACTGTGCGGCGGTGGTGCATCATGGCGGCGCGGGCACGCTCGCTGCGACCCTCTGCGCCGGCGTGCCCTCGGTCGTGGTGCCGCACATGCTCGACCAGCGTGCTTGGGGCCGGCGCCTGCACGAGCTCGGAGCGGCGCCCCCGCCGGTCCCACGACGTAAGCTCTCGGTCGACCGTCTATACGAGAGCATCGCAGCGGCGGCCACGGACGCAGGAATGCGCGCGCGTGCCGCCGTGCTCGGCGAGCGTATCCGGGCCGAGGATGGCGTCGCGAACGCGCTCGAGGTCTTCGAGCGGCGGATCGGAACTGTGGCCGATCAGCCGCCGGCAACAGTCACGAATGACTAACACGGGAGGAAGATCGGAAATGTTTGCCAGAACTGCGCTGGTCGGGCTACTCATCGCGGCGACGACGACGATCTTCGCCCCCGCCGCGTCGGCCACCATCTCGCCGGGGCTGACGCTCGAACAGAACGCCGGCACCACGGCCGGGTCGAGCGTCCCGACCGGGTTCGACATGAACTCCCACGCGACGGTCGCGGACAGCCTCCAGACCCTCACGGTCGGCCTCCCGGCCGGCCTTCTGGTCAACCTCAACATGAACGGCGGCTCCTGCGTGGCCTCGGCAGCGCCGACACCGCTCTGCCAGCTCGCCAGCGGCACGATCAACGGCTCCGGTGGGACTCCCGTGACCCTCTACCTGGTCTCGCCACCCACTCCGACCGGCATCGTCCAGAACCTCACCGCCGCGTCGAAGCCTCTCAACGTCGCCGGCGTGGACCTCGTGATCCAGGGCGGCGACACGATCCCCGGGACCGTGCTGTTGACGAACTCGCCGGCCGTTGCCCTGAACGTGACGTTCGGCAGCATCCCGCTCAGCGACCATCTCAAAGAGCTGCAGCTGATGTTCGGCAGCCTGCGACTGCCCACCAACTGCAGCGCGGTCGAGAACGTGACCGTGCAGGCGTCCTCCTGGCAGGGCTCGTCGGGGACCTCGAGCGCGCCGCTCGCGCTCAGCGGCTGCAGCTCGTTGCCCTACGCACCGAAAATCGCCGCCAAGGTCACCAAGGAGAGCGCCGGCGCGCTAGTCGAAGTCCAGTTCACGCAGGGTGGCGGCGAAGCAGCGACCAACGCGCTCGAGTTCGGCGAGCCCCGGGGCGTGAAACTGAACAAAGTGCTCGCACCCTGCTTCAACGGGGAGACATGTACCGTCGGCACCGTCGCCGCGACCTCGCCGTTGCTGCCCGCCAGCGCGCTCTCGAGCGGCATGTTGACGCTCGCGGGCTCGATCAACAAGGGCAACCCCTCGCAGGCGATCAGCGGGTCGCTGACGATGTCCTTCCCCCCGCCGTTTGAATTCTCGGTCGCCGGTCCGATCGACATCGCCGAAAAGATGCTGTCCTTCTCGGGCGTTCCCGATATTCCCCTGACGTCGCTGACGTTCACCTTCACGGGCATCGCGGCCGGACCAGCATTCACGACCGAATGTGAAACGGGGACGATCGCCGCAACCGCCCTTTCCCAGGACGGAAATCCGGCCAGCAAGATCAGCGGACCGGTTACGAATGTGAACTGCCCGCCCCCGAGCGCGCGGCCGAAAGCTACCGGATCGCTGAGCGGACTCGCCAGCGGCAAACCGGCCCTGCGCGTGCATGCGACGCGCGGAAGCGGTGCTCCCAGCATCGCCGCGCTCTCGGTGTCGCTGCCGGGCGGTCTCAGCTTCAGTCACCGGGCGATCGGCACGCACCGCAAGTGCAAGCGTGTCAACGGACACAGCAAATGCGCCACCGCCTACGCCATCAAGGGCTTCTCGCTGTCGGGCGCGTCGCTCGCGAAGGCGCGCATGAAGGGAAGCTCGCTGCTGCTGACCTTCTCCCACGCCGTCGCGGGCGTCTCGCTGTCCGCGCGCACCCCGCTGTTGACCGAGAGCAAGACGCTCAAGCGCAAGGCCAAGAAGCACAAGGCCAAGGGCCTGGCCGCCGGCATTCGCATCACCGATGCGAAGGGCACCGGCACGCTGGTGCACGTCCCGTGAGCCGGGCTCTCTCCTAAACCTCGCGCGGCGGGCGCTCCCACCGTCGCTTCGCCGGGGCCCGGGCGTCCCTAGCCGCGGTTCGGCGGCACCACGCCCGACGCTGCCTGAGCCGCCCGAAGGCGCTGCCACGCCCGCTCCCAGAGGCGGTCGAGAAGTACGTCGACGAGCGGTGACCGGGTGTCCGTCGGCGCCTCCGTGCGCCACAGCCGCGACCGCAGGGCCCGGTTGAAGCGCTCAGGATCGAGGATGTGAGCGGCCCACTCGGCCCCCGCATCGCCGGCCTGCAGCTCCTCAAATGAGACAAACGCGACCCGGTCGAGCGGGAGGGTGTGGGCACGTGCCAGGAACACCAGCACGCGGATCCGGGCCGCCCACGCCGAGAGGGAGAGGATCATGGCCCGGCCGCGCTTGCGGCGCATCGCGTTCACCATCATCCTCACCCCCGGGGCGTGACGTGTGAGCGCCGTCAGGTACGCGTCAGAGGTCCCGTAGCGGCGCAGCGCCCGTCGGCGGCTCGCACCGACCGCGACCATCGACCGGCGTACGAGCAGGATGTACGCGTCGGGATCCAGCTCCAGCAGCGTTCGCTCACGGCCGAAGTCCCACGGGTTCTTCAGCACGACTGCGCGCGCGCCGTCCTCGGCGGCGAGACGCTCGATGATGGCGAGCAGGGCGGGGATGGCCTGCGGACGCACGTTGGGCGCCCGCACCCGGCCCACGTCCCGCAACAGCCACCCGTACTCCTCCGGAAGGTCCTCCGCCAGCTCCCGGGCGTCAACGCCGCGGTCCACCGCCAGGCCGGCCGCCGCGGCGTCGAGCAGCTCGCGGAGATAGGGGTTGGACTCGGCGATCAGGCCGGCCGTGACCGTCACGCCATCGCTCGCCTCGGTGGCCGCCTCTGCGATGACCGTCGTCCCGCTGCGATGCAGCCCGTTGACGAAGATGATCCGACGGGCCGAGCCGCCCGGCTGTGGGAGGGACATCCGTGTCGGTGCGGCCGCTGGAGGCCTCAGGTCTTTTCGAGGACGAAGCGCCTGTAGGTGAGCGTGCCGTCCTCGAATTCGCGGAAGCGCAGACTTCCTTCCACGCCCGAGTATTCGATCGACTGCTGGCGGAACGCACGAGGCGTGTTGCGCTCGATGTGAGCCAGCACCGTCGGGGTGCTGAGCGAGAGGGCACGCAGGACCTCGGAGGTGATGTCCTCTTCCTCGACGGTCCTCAGCCCCGCCCCCGACACCTGCCGCCGCAGCTCGGCGATGTCATCCTTGGCGACCTCGCCGGCGGGTGACGGTGCCGTGGGACGGAAGTCGGCGTACAGCATCAGCCCGCCCGGCTTGAGCACCCTGCGGACCTCGCTGAGGAACTTCGACATGTGCGGGTAGCAGTGCGACGACTCCACGTTCAGCACGACCTCGAAGCTCGCGTCGGGGAACGGCAGTTTTTCAGCATCCCCTGCGACGAACGTCAGACCCGGCTGGCGGTGACTGCGGCGACAGTGACGGATCGCTGCCCGTGCGAGGTCCACGCCTGCGAGGGAGCGCGGCCGGAAGCGCTCGAACACGAAGGCCGACCCCTCCCCGCGGCCGCACCCGACCTCGAGCACGTCCTTGCCGGAAATGTCGCGTGCGCCCGCCACCGCGGCGTACAGCTCCAGGCCGAAACGACTGTCGTCGCCGCCGTCGGATGTCTCCTCAGGTCCCGCGAACCCATAGTTGACGAAGGTCGTCGCGTGCTCGACGCCGCGCAACGCCACTACTTCGTAGAACACACGCCAAGCGAGCTTCTCGACGGCGGGTCGCAGCTGCGGGACCAGCCGCAGAACGGCGTCCACGACCGCGCGCCCCGGCCGTATCCGCCGCCGCGAGGCCCCGTCGGCTTTGGCAGACATGCGCCTACAGTATCCGAGCCGGGCGGGCACCGGCGGGCGTGCGCGGGAGCGCCGCCCTGGCGACCGCCGGCACCCGGCATGCGCCCCTCATCGCGTCAGCACGAAGCTGCCGGTGGAGGTGACGGCCGTGCCACCGGTGGGCGTGAAGGTGCCCCGCACCGTCACCGCCAGCCGCTTCGCGTGCTTCAGGAGCGTCTTTCCGGCGGAGGTGAGCGTCATCTTCACCTTCACGCTCCCGCCCACCGGAACGCTCGCCCGGCCGGTGGCGACGACGACCGGCTTGGGCGCAGCCTTCTTGGCGAGCTTGGCGCCCGGAGGCAGCTCATACCACGTGACCTGCAGGGTCCCGGCCTCGAGCGCTCGAACCTGAAGAGCCAACCCTCCGCTCTTCAGCACGGTCGCGATCTTCCTCGCCTTCGCGGCAGGCAGCAGCCCATGGCCCAGCGCGGCGAGAACTTGGGCCTTGGTCAGGGTGGTCGACTGCGACCCGAGCACGCTGCCTCCAGTGGATGGCGAGCCACCGCCGGAGCCGCCCCCGCCGTTGGGGGGTGGGCCGCCCGTTTCTTCGGGCGGTGGCGTGACCACCGGGGCTTCTTCCGTTTCAGCTTGCACCTGACCGGTCCCGGCTTCGCTGTTGCTGGCCCTCACCGACGCGCGGTTTCTCACGACTTCGCCTTCTCCGGCGATGATCACGTTGCACTTCGCCTCCACGACTTTCGATTCTCCGACCTTCACCGTCGGCTGCATCGGGGGCTTCTCGCATCCCGGCGCCGCCAGGTCTCTCACCTGTTCCACGGTCAGCTCTACCAGACCCCGGTTCGTCACGAGGATCTCGTATTCCACGGTCATCGGGGCCGGGCCCGTCAGGGGACCCTTCGTGTACGCGGCCTGGCCGGCTTCACGCTCGAGGACTTCGGGTTCGAAGCGGGGAACGCTTTCGGTTTTGGCTTCGACTTCCTCGGTGGCCTGTTCTTTGCCGCTCGCCTTCACGGTCGCCACGTTCTTGAACGTTTCGCCTTCTCCGCCGATGGTGTGCGAGCAGACGGCCTCGACCACGTCGCTTTCGCCCGCCTTGACCTCGGGCTTTTTCGGTGACGCTGTGGTGCACCCCATTACCTGGGGGTCGCCGATGCCTTCGACCGCCACGGGCACCGACCCGGTGTTCGTCAAGATGACCTCGTATTCGACTTTGAGAGGAGCCTTGCCGGTCAACGGCCCTTCGGAGTAGCCTTCGCCCGCGAGCCGCTCCAGCACTTCGACTTCGTACGCCGGTTCAGGCTGCAGCGCGGCGCCGATCCCGCTCGTCGTCGCACCGGCTTTGACCATTACGGGAGTCGCTTCCGATTCGCTGGCCTTGCCGTTGTAGTACTGCGTGAAATATCCGCCGGCGGAGAACTTCACCTTGTATTCGCCGCTCCCGACGCCCGTGATCGTGTATTCGCCGGCTGCGTTGGTCGACGCGCAACCTTCGCCGGCGCCGGTCACGCAGACCGTCGCGCCCCCGATCCCTTTTTTGGCCACGGCGTCGGTCACCTTGCCGGTGATCTGCCCGCTCGGAAGCAGCGCGGCGTTGATCCCCGGTGTCGTCGTGGCGACCGTGACGGACACCCCTGTTGCTTCTGCGACCGTGGCCTTCCCGTTGTAGTACTGCGTGGCGTACCCGTTGGCGGAGAACTTCACCTTGTATTCACCGCTCGCCAGGCCGGTGACCGCGTATTCGCCGCTCGAGTTCGTCGTGACGCATCCGAAGCCGCCGCTCGGCGAGGTGCACACGGTCGCACCGGCGACGGCTTTTTTGGTGGATGCATCTGTGACCTTGCCGGTGATCTGCCCGCCGCGCTGCAGCGCTGCGTTGATGCCGCCCGTGGTGCCACCGGCCTTGATCGCCACCGGCGTCGCTTCGGACGGCCGTGCCTTGCCGCTGTAGTACTGCAGGACGTACGTGGAGGCGAGGAATTTGACGGTGTATTCGCCGCTGTCCAGGCCGGTGATGGCGTATTCGCCGGCTTCGTTCGTCAGAGCGCAGGCTTCTCCGGAGGTCCCTGCCGCACACACCTTCGTGCCGGCGATCGGGTTGGTCGTGGAGACGTCGGTCACCTTGCCGGTGATCTGCCCGCTGGGTTGCAGCGTCGCGTTGACGCCGGACTTGGAGGCGCCGGCTTTGACCGAGACGGGGGTTGCTTCCGATTCGTCCGCCTTGCCGTTGTAGTACTGCGAGACGAAGGTGGCAGCGGAGAACTTAACCGTGTAATCGCCGGTGGCGAGCCCGGTGATCGTGTATTCGCCGGCGCCGTTGGTGGTGGCACAGCCGAGGCCCACGCTGGGGGTGGCGCACACGACCGCGCCGGCGACGGCTTTCTTGGAGAACGCGTCTATCACCGTGCCCGTGATCTTCCCGCCGACCTGCAGTGTGGCGTTGATGCCCGTGGTCGTCTCTCGGGCCGTGACGGGCACCGGCGTCGCTTCGGCCGCGCCGGCCTTGCCGTTGTAGTACTGGGGAACGTAGTTGGAGGCGGCGAATTTGACAGTGTACTGGCCACTGGCGAGTCCCGTGATCGCGTATTCGCCGGCTTCGTTTGCTACCCCACAGGCTCCGAGGGCGCCATCGGAGGCGCAAACCAGCGTCCCGGCGATCGGTTTTTTGGTGGCGGAGTCGAGCACCTTCCCGGTTATCTGCCCGCCCACTTCGAGCGCGGCCCCGATGCCGGCGGTCGTGGCGCCGGCCGTGACGGCCACGGGGGTCGCTTCGGACGCTTCGAGCTTTCCGGCGTAGTACTGCGGAACGTAGTTGGCGGAGGAGAACTTGACCGTGTATTCGCCCGTGGCGAGGCTCGTGATCGTGTATTGGCCCGCTTCGTTGGTGACGCCACAGCCTCCGCCGGCGCTGTTGGAGGCGCACACCAGCACACCCGCGAGCGCGGCGCTTGTGGACACGTCCGTCACCTTGCCGGTGATCTGCCCTCCGACCTGCAGCGCGGCGTTGATGCCGGCGGCCGTGCCGCCCGCCGCGACGGGGACCTGGGCCGCTTCAGCAGCGCTGGACCTGCCGTTGTAATACTGCGAGATGTACATCGCCGCCGAGAATTTGACCGTGTATTCGCCCGCGGCAAGCCCGGTGATCGTGTATTCGCCGCTTGCGTTCGTGGTCGCACAGCCAAGACCGGAGTTGTTCGAGGCGCACACGAGCGCGCCCACCAGCGCGGCGTTCGTGGAGACGACGTCGGTGACCTTGCCGGCGATCTGCCCTCCGAGTGCCAGCGCCGCATTTATGCCGGAGGAGGTGGAGCCAGCCGTCACGAAGACCGGCGTAGCTTCGGCAGCACCGACCGCTCCGTCGTAGTACTGCGGGGCGTACGTGGTCGCCGAGAATTTGACCGTGTATTCGCCGGAGGCGAGCCCCGTGATCGTGTATTCGCCACTCGAGTTCGTGGTGTCGCACGCGACGCCGGCGGTGCCTGCCGCACACACAGTTGCTTCGACGACCGCTTTGCTGGTGGAGACGTCGGTCACCTTCCCCGTGATCTTGCCCCCCGGCTGCAGCGCCGCATCGATTTCTTTCGCCGTCGAGCCCGCCGTGATCGACACCGGTGTCGCTTCGGCGGCGGTCGCCTTGCCGTTGTAGTACTGCGAGAGATAGTTGCCACTCGAGGAGAACAGGACCGTGTATTCCCCGGTGGCGAGGCCCTTGACGGTGTATTTGCCGGTGGAGTTCGTGGCGGCACAGCGCAGACCGGCGCTGCCCGCCGCACACACGGACGCACCGCTGATCGGGTCGCCGGTGAACGCATCTGTCACCTTGCCGGTGATCTGCCCGCCGGGGTGCATGGCGGCGTTGATCGCGCTCGTGGTGGCGCCGGCCGTGACAGACACGGGATTCGCTTCGGCGGCGGTCGCCTTGCCGTTGTAGTACTGGGAGAGATAGTTGCCACTCGAGGAGAACAGGACCGTGTATTCCCCGGTGGCGAGCCCGACGACCGTGTATTCGCCGCCGGCGCCCGTGGTCGCACAGCGCAGGCCCGCGCTGCCGGCAGCGCACACGGACACGCCCACGATGCCGATTTTCGTGGCGGCATCGGTCACCTTCCCGGTGATCTGCCCCCCGGGCTGCAGAGCCGCGTTGATGGCGCTCGTCGCCGCTCCGTTCGTGACCGCGACGGGTGTGGCTTCGGAGGCGGTCGCCTTGCCGTTGTAGTACTGCGAGAGGTAGTTGCCACTCGAGCTGAAGAGAACGGTGTAAGCGCCCGTGCCGAGCCCGGTGATCGTGTATTCGCCGGCTTCGTTGGTCGTGGCACATCCGAGGCCCGCGCTGCCCGCTGCACAGACCGTCGCGCCGGCGACCGGGCTGCTCGTGGCGGCGGCGGTCACCTTTCCCGTGATCGAGCCGGTGGATTCTCCGCTGGCGAGCGCGACCCCTCCGAACACGCCCGCGCAGATGAGCGCGGGAACGAGGCCGGCGAGCAGGAGACGACGGATCGTGACCCGCGGACTCCGCGAGCTGCCCCCGGTTGCTGGCGTGTTCCTCCCGAACGGGTTCATGACGCGTCCCAACCCCTTCTCCGTTGCCGTCCTGGGAGCGAGCGGTGGACCATAGCCTCGGCCATCGGGGCTGTCAAGCCTGAACCGGAGCGCCCGCGGCTAGGGGTAATTTGCGCTCAAACAGTGGCCCGTCGAGGGGCGCCGGCGGCAGGGGAGGTGAACGATACGGGATGCTCGAAGGTGACATGTTCGGTGTGCATTCCCCAGCTGAACGCCGCAGGCATTCACACAGTGTGGGTCGCATCCGCCAGCACCCGGCCGCGCATGCCCTCATCGGGTGAAACGCCGGCGTGGTGGAGAATCGTGGGCGCGATGTCGTAGATCGTGAGGTCCTCGCGCCGCTCGGCCGGCACCGAGGGCCCGGTGATCACACACATCCCGTTGCGGTCGTGGTTGGCATCGTCGGGACCCGTGTCGTTGTCGTAGGTCCAGTGCCGCCCGTGGCCGAGGCTACCGTTGCTGCGCCAGCCGAGGTCGCCGAAGTACACGACCAGGTCGGGGGGGATTCCACGCTGCTCGCGCCAGAGCTCCTGCGGGCGGTAGGCGTGGGTGTCGAGTGGCTCGCCGTCGGGCCCCGGAAGCTGCTCGAGACGGGCGGCGAGCTCCTCCAGCAGCGGCTCGTAGTCCTGCGCCGCGACGATCCCCTGCGGCTCCCGCCCGGCGACGTTGACACACAGCCGGCAGTAGTAGCCGCCCTCTCCCCAGGCGCGTGTCCTGCTCCAGTCGACGCGCGCCTCGCTGAAGGGAGTGATTGCGGTGGGCTCCTCCTCGAGCACGAGATACCCCTCCTGCACGAGCCATTCGTTCACACAGATCGCACCAAGCATCGGCCGTGCGCCGTGATCGGAGACGACGAAGATCGTCGTGTCCTCGTCGAAGCGCTCGAGCAGGTCGCCGATCTCTTCGTCGAGATAGATGTAGTAATTGCGGATCGCATCGCGATAGCGATGGTCGGGCTCGTGTCGCGGGTGCTCGGCGTCGAGGAACCGCCAGAAGGCGTGGTGCATGCGGTCGAGGCCGATCTCGACCATCATGAAGAAGTCCCACGGCCTCGTGTCGAGGAGGTGGCGGCAGACGGTGAAACGCTGTTCGGTCATCGCGTACACGTCGGCCAGGATCCGGTCGCGATCGTCGCTTCGGAAGCTGCGAACGTCCACGCGGTAGGCGCCGACGAGCGACTCGATCTCGGCCCGCAGGTCCGCGGGATAGGTGTAGGGGTCGGTGCGGGTGTCGTTGGTCAGGAAGCACGACACCAGCTCTCCGTTCACCGGCACCGGCGGTGAGGTCTGGGGCACGCCCACCACGATCACGTGCTTGCCGGCGCGCGCGAGGTGGTCCCACACGCGGTCGGTCGTGACGGTCGCGGAATCGGCGACGGCAAGCGAGTCGTAACCGTGGTCGGTGCGATTACGGAACCCGTAGATGCCCAACTCGCCGGGATCGCGGCCCGTCATCATGCAGCTCCAGGCCGGCACCGTGATCGGCGGGTCGACGCTGCGCAACGGCCCCCAGGTGCCACGGTCGATCAGACGACCCAGGTTGGGTAGCTCCTCTCGCCAGCGATCGAAGACGAGCCGGGGCTCGGCGCAGTCCAGGCCGACGACGGCGACCCTGCGGCTCACGGGCACCTCTCGGCCGCCTCAGATCACCCCTTGCCGCGTCGCGAGCGCAACGGCGTGCGCCCTCGTGCGGCAGCCCATCTTGGCGAGCAGATCGTGCACGACGTTCTTGACCGTGCGCTCCGAGTAGTTGAGCCGCTGGGCGATGCCGCGGGTGCTTTCGCCGTCGGCGAGCATCCGCAGCACGTCGAATTCACGATCGCTGAGCGTATGCATGGGCGGGTCCTGACGCTCTTCGAGCCCGTCCGGGAGAAGTTGGCCGGCGAGGGCCGGGCCGCCACCGTCAACGTCTCCCGCCGCCGCGCGTACGCACGAGAACACCGACGAGGGTGTGGCGTTGCGCAGGATCACGACCGCCGAGACCCCATCGCCGGCGGAGGCCCACGCCTCCTCGACCGACAGCTGGCCGACCGACGGCACCATGCGCACGTCGCACCGGGAGGCCTGTGAACCGTCGCCTGTCGTCTCCCCGACATCGACCTGGACGATCAGGACGGGCCGCCGACCACCCCCCAGCACGCGAGGGCGTGGAGCATCCAAGCGCCGTTTCTGTGCCGGGCGCCCCGATGCCGGGGTGCCCGGAGTTGCTGCAAAGACCGCGGCCATCACGAACCCCCTGATCGTCCGTAATCGTCGAGGGCGGGCGGCGACAAGGCGACCGGCCCGGACCCCGCTATGTCGTTCAAGTGAATACCAAAGGTCTGTAAACGTGTCAAGCGTTCGCCATTGCAAACCCCCACGGCACGGCACCCCTCCCGATCGGGGGGAGTCGCATGTAGCGCCGCAGTTGCAGCAGACGCAACAAGCTCCGGGCTCCGGGTCCCGTGGCCCGGTGGCGCAAACGAGCGTCGCTGGCTGTATAAGCAGTAGCCGACAGACAATGCCCTACAGGGATCGGAGATCATGAAAAGACTTGCCCGTGTGACCACGCTCGTGTGCATCCTCGTGGCCATGACGACCGCTACCGCAGCAGCCGCCAGCCTGTCGGGCACCTACGTGACGACGGTGAAGTCGGCAGGCGTCCTCAGCGGGACCTACCACATCACCTTCCAGCCGGCGAAGTTCACGCTGCGCGCCCCCTACGGGATCACCGGCAAGGGCACCTACTCGATCTCCGGCTCGAAGATCACGCTGCACGGTCCCGGGAAATGCACCTCGGCGGGCACCTACACCTACCGCCTCTCAGGATCCTCGCTGACGTTCAAGAAGATCCACGACTCGTGCCCCCGCGCTGCCGTGCTGACCGCGCACGCGTTCAAGCGCTCCTAGTCCTCCCCCCTACTCGTACTGGAGCGCCTCGAGCACGTTCATCCGTGCTGCCCGGCGGGCCGGGAAGATCGCGGCCAGCAGCCCGCACACGACGGCCGCGACCACGAACACCACGATCGTCCCACCGGGCACCCTGAAGGCCGGGTATTCGATCGCCTGTCCCACCATCAGCGCGAGCAGGATGCCGATCGGTATCCCGAGCGCAGCCCCGATCAGGGCGGTGACGATGCTCTCGTGACGGATCATCGAGCGCAGCTGCGAGCGGGTCATCCCCACCGCCCGCAGCATCCCCAGCTCGCGCGTGCGCTCGAACACGCTCAGCAGCAGCGTGTTCACGATCCCGAACAGGCTCACGATGATCGACAGCGACAGCAGCACGTACAGGAGGTTCAGGAGCGTGTCGATGCCCTGCTCCTGGTTCTTCTTGAATTCGGCCTGGTTCTGGATCTTGGCGTTCGGGAACGCCTGCATCACCTGCTGGAGCCCGTGAGTCTTGGCCGCGTTCGCACCACCCGCGACCTCGACGAACGCGTAGATGTTCTGCGGGTCCTGGTATTCCGAGTCGAAGCGACCGGTGGACACCGTCACGTCGCCGAACGGGGAGCCACCTTTGTTGGGCTTGAAGATGCCCTGCAGCCGCAGTTCCATCGTGCCTCCCGCGGGCGTCTCGACGTTGATCGGAGAGCCGAGGTGGAGGTGGTGTTCGTCTGCGAATTCCTTGGAGACGAACGCGCCTTCGGTGCCGAGGTGGGCCGGCACGGCCGGGGAGCCGGCCTTCCAGTGGACGCGGATCGAGCGGCTTATTTCAGGGTCCACGCCGGTGACGCTGATGTTCTTGTTGAACGTCCGCCCGGAGCCGGTGCGCACGCCCGAGACCGAGAGCACGCCCGGAACGGCGCCGACCGCCTTTTCGGAGGCGGTAGATATCGGCGAGAAGTTGTTCGTAGCGGTGATCACGTAGTCGGCCTTGAAGGTCTCGTTCACGGCCGTCTCGAATGTGCTCTTCAGCCCCGCTCCCAGCACCGCCACGAAGGTCACCAGCGCGAGGCCGATCATCAGCGCGGCGGCGGTCGACGCGGTGCGGGTGGGGTTGCGCTCGGAGTTGGCGCGGGCGAGTCGCCCCGCGACCCCCGCGACCTTCGTGGAGGGCCACCCGAGCACCGCCGCCAGGGGCGGGACCAGTTTCCTGGCCAGCAGCGCGACCGCCAGGAAGAAGGCGCCGGCCCCCACCCCGATCGCGAGCAGCCGCTGTCCGCTGCTCAGCCCGCCCACGAACAGCCCGACCGCCATCAGCACCAGGGCACCCACCAGCGTCACGGCGGCGGCGAGCGGCCCGAGGCGCGCAAACCGGGACGGCGGCAGCACAGCGCCCTCGCGCACGGCGGCGATCGGGGGCACGTGGGTGGCCCTCAGCGCGGGGCGCAGCGCCGCGAGCAGCGTGACCCCCACGCCGACCGCGAGCGAGACCACGATCGTGCGGGTCGCCAGCACCGTCGAGGCCTGCGGAAGGTCGATCCCGAAGGACTTGAAGAGCGAGTTCAGGCCCTTCGCGAGCCCGATCCCCAGCAGCAGCCCGGTCACGGAGGCGAGCAGGCCGATCACGAACGCTTCTACCAGCACCGTGCGCAGGACCTGACGCCTCGTGGCGCCGAGCGTGCGCAGCGTGGCCAGCTCCCGGGTGCGCTGCGCGATCGTGATCGAGAGCGTGTTGGCGATCACGAAGCTGCCGACGAACAGGGCGATCCCGGCGAACGCAAGCAGGAAGTTCTGGATGATGTCGAGGAATCCGCTGGTGTCGTGGGTGGCCTTCTTGGCCTGCGCGGTGCCCGTCCGGACTTCGGCGTTGGGTGGCAGCAGGGGACGGATCTCGCGCACCACCTGCGCGCGCGTGTGACCGGGGCTCACCGCGATCGAGATCGAGCTGAGGCGCCGCTGGAGGTTGAACAGGCGCTGGGCGACGTTGAAGTCGAAGACCGCCATCGTGGCTCCGCCGAGGGACGCCACACCGCCGATGCGGGCGATGCCGACGATGCGCATGTGTCGCTCGGCCCCCCGCGCGATCACCCCGATCGTCTGCCCCACGCGGTAGCCGTGCCGTTCGGCGGTGTTGTCATCGATGCCCACTTCGCCTTCACCGGTGGGCCAGCGGCCGGCGACGAGCGTGAGCGGGTTGAAGCGCTGGTTGCCATGGGGGTGGACCCCGAAGGCGAGGCCGGGCGATCCCCCGGTCGACAGCACCTTCCCGTTGCGTCCCACAAGCTGGGCGGTGGAGCTGACGCCGCCCTGTGCCTGCTGCACTCCGTTCAGGGCCCGCACCTGACCCAGCAGCGATTCCGGGAACGCGGGCGGGACCGCGCGTTCGGTTTCACCTTCTTCTTCGATCGCGCTGCGGGCCGTGATGACGACGTCGGTGCGCTTATAGACTTCTTGGAAGACGGTCCCGAAGGCCGACTTGATCGTGTCGGTGAGAATGTAGGTGCCGCCGATCATCGCCACCCCGAGCACGATCGCGACGGCCGTCAGCGCGGCGCGGAGCTTGCGCGCGCCGAGGCTCTTGAGGGCGAACCGGATCAATCGGCGAGCTCCCCGATCACATGGATGATCTCCGCCGCGCTCACGGCGGTCAGCTCTTTCACGACGAGCCCATCGGCGATGAACAGGATGCGGTCGGCGATCGACGCCGCGCGCGGATCGTGGGTCACCATCACCGTCGTCTGCCCGTAGTCGGCGATCGAGGCCCGCAGCAGCTCCAGGATTTCCCCGCCGATCTTGGAGTCGAGGTTGCCGGTCGGCTCGTCGGCGAGCAGCACCGTCGGGCGCGTGATCAGGGCGCGGGCGATCGCCACGCGTTGCTGCTCGCCGCCGGACAGCTGCGAGGGGCGGTGGCCGGCCCGGTCGGAGAGCCCCAGTTTGGCCATCACCTCGCGCACCCAGTCGCGGTCCGGGCTCTCACCGGCGATCGCCAGCGGGAGCGTGACGTTCTCTTCGGCGTCGAGCATCGGCAGCAGGTTGAAGAACTGGAAGATGAACCCGATGTGGCCTCGGCGCAGCCGCGTCAGTTCTCCGTCTCCGAGCCCCGCCAGCTCGGTCCCAGCGATGCTCACCGACCCCGATGTGGGCGTGTCGAGCCCCGCCAGCAGATGCATGAGCGTCGACTTGCCCGACCCCGAGGGCCCCATCACCGCCACCAGTTCACGGTCCCTTACATCGAGGTCCACGCCCCGCAGGGCCTCGACCGCGGCGGCGCCCTCGCCGAAGCGGCGGGTCAGTCCGCGAGCCGTGACGGGCACCCCGGTGAGGGCCGGGGCGGTGGTGTTCTCTGCGGTGGACATCGGCTCGGGCCCAAGCTACCCGATCGGGACGGGGGCGACGCCCGCACCTCTGGGTGGCGCGTCCCGCAGTACCGTGATGGCCGGCGATGAACACGGCTCAGCTCGGCGCGACCGGTCTGGAGATCACGAGGCTCGGATTCGGCGCGTGGGCGATCGGCGGCGGCGAGTGGGAGTTCGGCTGGGGTCCCCAGGCCGACGATGAGTCCCTGCAGGCGATCGGGCGTGCCCTCGAGCTCGGCGTGAACTGGATCGACACTGCCGCCGCATATGGCTTCGGACACTCCGAGGAGGTCGTGGGGCGGGCCTTGCAGGGCCTGGCCGCTCCCCCCTACGTGTTCACCAAGTGCTCCCTGCTCGAGGGACCGGGGCGGCGGATCGTGCACAGCCTGCAGCGGGACTCGATCCTGCGCGAGGCCCATGCCAGCCTGCAGCGGCTCGGGGTGCAGGCGATCGACCTGTATCAGATCCACTGGCCCGACCCGCCCGCGGACATCGAGGAAGGCTGGTCGGCGCTGGCCGAGCTCAAGCAGGAAGGGCTCGTGCGCCACATCGGCGTGTCCAACTTCGACGTCGAGCAGCTGCGGCGGATCCAGCAGATCGCCCCGGTGGAGGCGCTCCAGCCGCAGTACTCGCTGATCGAGCGTGACGCCGAGCTCGACCTGCTGCCGTTCGCCGAGCGCGAGGGGATCGGCGTGATCGTGTACTCCCCGATGGGCTCCGGGCTGCTCACGGGTGCGATGACGCGCGAGCGCGTGCAGGGACTCGCGGCCGGCGACTGGCGTAGGCGCGACCGCCGCTTCAACGAGCCGCAGCTGTCGGAGAACCTGGCCCTGGTCGAGCGGCTCAGGCGGGTGGGCGAGCGCCACGGGGCCTCGCCGGGCGCGGTGGCCGTCGCGTGGACGCTGACCAACCCGGCCGTGGACGGGGCTATCGTCGGATTCCGCTCGGCCGCCCAGGTCGATCCCGTGCTGGCGGCGGCGAGCGTGGAGCTGAGCCCGCAGGACCTGCGCGAGATCGAGGGCGTCTAGCCGGACGCGGCATCGTCGCTGCCGGCCGGCAGCCCGTCGTCCCGCGGCTCCTCAGGCGTTGCGCTCGATGCGCAGGATCACCGGCCGCCGTGTGTGGCCGGCCGCGTCCAGCAGCGGGGCGATCTCATCTTCGTGCAGTTCCTCGGCGGCCTCCACCGAGATCACCAACGGCTCGGTGCCGGTGCCCGCATGGCGGATGACCTGCTCCACTTCCCCGGCCTGGCGGCACAGCGCTTCCGGGGAGGGCACCGACAGGACCACCTGCCCGGCCGCCGCCGCCTCGAGGTTGCCCTCCTCGTCGGTGGGGCCCGCCGCGACGGCCACCTCGCCGCGCGCGATCGCGTCCAATCCCTCGCTCTGGAGCTGGCTCTCGACCGCTCCATCCCTCGGCAGCTCGATGATCAGCCTCGGATCCGACGCCATCGCCGGAGCGTACCGCGAGCCGATGCCCGGCGGATCGTGCCGATGCTTCCCTCGCGCCGGACGCAGAGGCGTGACGCAACGGTGCCGTGCCGGCTGCGCCGCGCCCGCGGCGGCGGGAGGCTAAGTTCCCGTGGAGGTGATCCTCGGGGTTGGCGACGTGTACGTCCAGGTCCCCCACCGGCAGGTGGCCGAGCGGGCGATGGTGGGCGCCCGCGAGCACGCGCTCACGCAGGAGGGCTGCCTCGGGTTCGTGTTCGCGGAGGTGTTGGGCGATCCTGGCCACTTCGTCGTGGTCGAGAGCTGGAGCGACGAGCAGGCGGTCCAGCGGCACTACAACTCGGCTGGCTACGCCGACTACCAGAGGGAGATCTCGGGGCTGCTGGTACGAGACTCCGAGTACCGGCTGCACGTCGTGGACGAGACGCTGCACCCGGTGGACAGCCCCGCGATCGTCACCGACCAGGACGACTAGCTCCCTCACCCGGCGCCCGCGCGCGCCCGCCGGATCGCCTCCCGCTCGGAGAGGCGGTTCCCGCGCCTCAGCTGGGCCGCCTGCTCGCGCCGGCGCTCCTCCTCGGTCCCGGGCACCAGCGGTGGCACCTCGACGGGCAGACCCTCCTCGTCGATCGCGACCATCGTCAGATAGGCGCTCGATGAGTGCCGCACCTCGCCGCTGCGCACGTCCTCGGATTCGACCCGCACGCCGACCTCCATGGAGGTCCTCCAGGCGGCGTTGACGGTGGCCCTGAAGGTGACCAGCTGGGCCACGTGGACGGGTTCCAGGAACGTCATGCGATCCATCCCGCCCGTCACCACGCGCCCGCGGCAGTGGCGGATCGCCGCCAGCCCGGCGACCTCGTCGCACAGCCGCATGATCACCCCGCCGTGCACGAACCCGGCCGTGTTCGCATCCGTGATCCCCATCCACCGCGTGAGCACGGAGCTCGTGTGGGAGGGCCGTTGCGGCGGCACGAGCGCGCACTCTACGCTGCCACCATGAGACCAGCGGCCGTCGTCTTCGACCTCGACGGTGTGCTGATCGACTCCGAGGGGGTGTGGAACGCCGCCCGCCGCGAGGTGGCGCTGGCGCACGGTGGCCACTGGAGCGAGGACGCCCAGCGCGCGATGATGGGCATGAGTTCGACCGAGTGGTCCGCTTACATGCACGACCGGCTGTCCGTCACGCTGGCACCCGAACAGATCTCAGAGCTGGTCGTGTCGAAGCTGCTGGAGCTCTACCGCCGCCACCTGCCGCTGCTGCCCGGGGCCGTGGAAGCCGTCGACTCCCTCGTAGAAGCGTGGCCGCTCGGCCTCGCTTCCTCCGCGAACCGCCCCGTGATCGACCTCGTGCTCTCGCTCTCGGGTCTGCAGGACCGCTTCACGGCGACCGTCTCCTCAGAGGAGGTGCCCCGCGGCAAGCCCGCCCCCGACGTGTACCTCCGGGCCGCGCTCGAGCTCGACGTGGCCGCCGAGGAGTGCATCGCCGTCGAGGACTCGGCCAACGGCATCCGCAGCGCCGCGGCGGCGCGGATGGGTGTGATCGCCGTCCCCAACCGCGAGTTCCCCCCCTCCGCCACGGAGCTGGAGCTCGCCGACGAGGTCCTCGGCTCGTTGCACGAGCTGGATCGCGCGCGCGTGGCATGGGTGGCTGCGGGGACGTAGGATCCCGGCGATGGGGGTCCTGAGCGCACGGCTGGAGGAGTTCCTCGATTCGCAGATCGTGGGGGTGATCGCGACCGACGCCGGTGACACCCCGCTGCAGTCGGTCGTCTACTACGTGCGGGAAGGAGAGCGCCTGATGGTCTCCAGCACGACCGCCCGGCGGAAGGTCAAGGACGTGGAACGGACCGGGTGGGCCTCGCTGTGCGTGATGGGCTTCGAGCGCCCGTTCCCCTCGGCGACCTTCTCGGGGCCGGCCACGATCCTCACAACGGACATCGGCCGTCCGACGGCGGCGATCACGCAGCGCTTCATGGGCGGCGACGAGCTTCCCGAGATCCAGACCGACGAGGCGCTCGCCGGTGTCGGCCGCGTGATCATCGCGATCACGGTCGAGCGCGTGGCCGCCGCCAGCTGGCTGGACTGAGGCGCCACCCGGCGCCGCGCGGCCGGGCGACGGGCGACGGGCACCGCGCGGCCGGGCGACCGGCGCCGCGCGGCCGGGCGACGGGCGACGGGCGCCGCGCGGCCGGGCGACGGGCGACGGGCGCCGCGCGGCCGGGCGACGGGCACCGCGCGGCCGGGCGACGGGCACCGCGCGGCCAGGTGACGGGCGTCAGCCCATCCAGCGGCTGGTGGCGATCAGCTCGGCGCGGTCGAGGGCCGCCTCGCGGTCCTTGTGGACCTCCTGGTAGCCCTCGTCGGCCACCATCTTCAGGAACGCCTCCGGGCTCGGGTACTCGACCACCAGGATCGCGTCCCACCACGGCCGCTCTGCGTCGCCGATCACCGAGACCCGGGCGTTCCCCGAGTACAGCACCCTCCCGCCGGCGGAGTCGAGGTGGGGCACCACTCCGCGCGCATAACGCCGGTAGTGCTCGGCACCGTCGGGCCGCTTGAACTGCAGCAGGTTGATCATCACAACCGGCTCGCCGGGTGGCAGCCCGGCCAGCAGCTCGCGGGGGTCTGCGCTCGGGACTACCTGCTCTGCCATCGGGTCCTCCTCGGTCGGTGATCGCCGCGCGGCCGCGGTCGCCGCGGCTGCGTGCGCCAGGGCGCCAGGGCGCCAGGGGAGGCTATCGCCGGACGAGCCCGCCGGCGCGGCATACTTCAGCCGTGATGTTCGCCTCCATGCACCGGGCGCTGCACGGGAGCCGCCCCTCCACCTCCGAGCGCGAGCGGGCGCTCGCGGCCCTCAAGATGCGCTACAGCGAAGGCCGGCTCAGCCTCGAGGAGCTCGAGGCGCGAGTCGAGCGCGTGTACACGAGCGTCAGGCGCAGCGAGGTCCTGGCCTTCATGTGGGCGATGCCGCTGCAGACGATGCGCTGGGTGGCGCTGCGGCGGGTGCGACGCCTGCAGTCGACCGTGCTCAGGTTCCATGCGGCCACCTTCGCGACGCTCAACGCAACCGTGCTGGGGATCTGGGCCCTGACCGGCGAGGGCACCTTCTGGCCGGCCGTGTTCCTGCTCCCGAGCGCCGCCCTGCTGGCGTGGCACGCGGTGCTGTCGTGCAGGCTCACGCGCGCGCTCGGTCGCCGCGGCTGGTAGAAGAAGCCCTCGTGGCAGTCCACAGCGAGACGCCCGAGGTCCAGAGCCCCGTGGGCGAGGAGCACCTCGACGTGGTGATCCTCGGCGCCGGCCTGTCGGGGATCGGGGCGGCCTGCCACCTCCGCCGCGCGTTTCCCGACCGCTCGCTGGCGATCCTCGAGGCGCGCGACGCGATCGGGGGCACCTGGGACCTGTTCCGCTACCCGGGGATCCGCTCGGACTCGGACATGTTCACGATGGGCTACTCGTTCCGCCCGTGGCAGGACGCGCGCGGCATCGCCGACGGGCCCTCGATCCTCGGCTACGTGCGCGACACCGCCCGCGCCTACGGGGTCGAGCAGCTGATCCGCTTCGGCCACCGGGGGATCCGCGCGAGCTGGTCATCCGAGCAGGCCCGCTGGACCGTCACCGCGCAGCGCACCGAGACGGGCGAGGAGGTCACGCTCACCTGCAACTTCCTCTACATGTGCACCGGCTACTACCGCTACGACGAGGGCTACAACCCCGGCTTCGCGGGCACCGAGGACTTCTCCGGCGAGATCGTGCATCCGCAGCACTGGCCCGCCGAGCTGGACGTGAGCGGCAAGCGGGTCGTGGTGATCGGCTCCGGCGCCACGGCCGTGACGCTCGTCCCCTCGCTCGTGGCCGAGGGCGCGGAGCACGTGACGATGCTGCAGCGCTCCCCCACCTACATCGTCCCGATCCCGGCCCGGGATCGTATGGCGGCCGCCCTCGGGCGCTGGATCTCGCCGCGGCGCGCCTACGCGCTCGTGCGCTGGCGCAACGTGCTGATGATGATCCTGATCTTCCAGCTGTGCCGACGGGCACCCGGCCTGATGCGCTCCCGCTTCCTGCGCATGGCGGCCGCCGAGCTGCCGGAGGGATTCGACGTCGAGACGCACCTGTCCCCCTCCTACAACCCGTGGGACCAGCGCGTCTGCATGGCCGCCGACGGCGACTTCTTCCAGGTCCTGCGCGAGGGCAGCGCCTCGATCGTGACCGCCACACTGGAGTGCTTCACGACGGACGGCGTCCGCCTGACGGACGGCACCGAGCTCGGGGCGGATGTCATCGTCACGGCCACCGGGCTGCGCCTGATGATGCTCGGGGGCCTGGAGATCGAGGTGGACGGCGAGCCGGTGGAGGTGGGCTCGACGGTGGCCTACAAGGGCATGATGCTGTGCGGGATCCCGAACCTCGCCTTCGCGATCGGCTACACCAACGCCTCCTGGACGCTGAAGGCCGACCTCGTGGCCGAATACGTGTGCCGGCTGCTCGCCCACATGAGCGCGAGCGGCAGGCCGATATGCGTGCCGCGCAATCCCCGCGCCGACCTCCCCCAGTACCCGATCCTCGACCTCAAATCCGGATACGTGCTGCGCTCGATGGATGCCCTGCCCAAACAGGCCGGGACCCTGCCGTGGCGCCTGCACCAGAACTACATCCGCGACATCCGCATGCTGCGCCACGGTCCCGTCGACGACGAGATCGACTTCCGGCTCCCCTCGCGGACCACCGAACGCCCCGAGCTGGCAGCGGCCGCCTAGCCCTCGCGGGAGGGAGCGGGCCCGCGCCTCAGCCGAAGGCCGCCGAGGTGCCGAGCACGTGCCCGGCGGCGTCGAGCGCCTGGACCTCGAAGCTCCTGTTCCCGGAGGGCACGGCGATCGGGGTCTCGAAGCCGGCCTTGGGCCGGCTGCCCACGAGCACCTTCATCTGCCCTCCCGGGGCGGCGGTGCCCAGCACCCGCCAGGCGGACACCCGGGTGGCGCCGTTCCAGCTCGCGAACACGGTGGTCCTCCCACCATCGTGGACGGCCGCGCCGGCGGGCAAGGTCAGGGGCAACCCCACCCAATCTCCGACGGCGGCCCGGTAGCTGAGGTCGGGCCCGGGGTATTCGCCTTCGAACAGCAGCTTGCCGGAGCGGCTGTACTCCGAGAAGTACGGCTGGTTGCCCCAGCCGACGAACACGTTGCCGTTCGGCAGCGGCTGGGTGTCGCCCATGTAGGCCGATTCCACCTTCTGGGAGGCTCCGTAGCTGGCGAGCAGCGTGGCCCGGCGTGTGGCCTGGTCGAGCTTCAGCACCAGCCCCCGCGACGGAGCCGTGGCGTCGACCTGTGAACCGCCGCCGGTCAGCTGGCAGCAGTGGTCGTCGAACATCGTGACCGTCGAGCTGTTCCGGAGGCGCACGTCGTGCTGCCACTGGAAGGCCGCTCCGCGACCGAACCTGAAGTCCGACCTGCGGCCTCCGAGCGTCCACTCGATCGCGCCGGTGCGGGCGTTGACGAGGTAGGCGGCCCAGGTGTTGCGCATCGACACCAGGAACGTTTCCGGCCCCACGAGCTGGATCGAGTTCACGTGGTATGCGTCCCACGGGAAGGCGTTGGTCGGCAGCGTGGCGATCGACTCGCTCAGCGGGATGTGCTTCAACGCGTCCCAGTTGAAGAGCAGCCGGCCGGTCTTCAGGTCGTACTCCTGGACGGCCGAGTCGATCAGAGCGCCGTTGTAAGCGCCGCCGTACTTCGACAGGTCCTTCGCCACGTTCTTGTTGACGGTCACCCAGACGTGGTCGCCGTCGATCAGGAACTCGTGCAGCGTCAGCACCCAGCCGCCGCTGGCCCGCAGGCGCGCAACGGGCTGGTAGTGCTGGTTGACGACAACGTCTTCGCCGCTTTCGGTGGCGCCGGTGTTGGTCACCTTGCCCTGCCACCACGCCAGCACCGGCTTGCCGTGGTAGCTCTGCTGCGACAGGTTGGCCGCGACGATCTGTTCCGGCACCGGCTGGAACCACACCGGCTGCAGCCGGCGGTCGAGGATCAGGGGCCCGCTCTGGCCGACGATCGGCGGTTCGTTGAGGTCGAAGAAGTTGGTCGCCAGGATGTAGCCGGGCGCCAGCTCTGATTCCGGAGCATGGGTGCCGATTTTGATCTGCGGAGGGTGCAGCGACGGGGCCGAGACGAAGCTGTAGGCGCCGTCCATGCTGTATTGGCCGAGCGGCGGGCCTTTGTTACCGGCGAAGGCTGCGGTGAGCCCGAGGAACAGCGCCAGGACACCCGCCACCGCGAGGGCCATCAGGCGCCCGGCGCGACCGGTGTGCTGCCCGCGGGGCATCGTGAGGAAGGTCATCAGCGCAGCCGCTCCGCACAGGACCGCGCCGATCAGGTAGGCCAGCCGGAAGCCGTGCGTGAGCGCCTGGTCGACCTGCTCGCCGGAGCCGATCAGGTTCGACGTGCGCTGCGTGGCGAGCGTGATCAGCACCGCCAGGCCGAGGCCGCCGCCCACCTGTCGCGACGTGTTCACGAGCCCTGAGGCCAACCCCGCCTGCCCCTCCTTGGAACCCTGGGTGGCGGCGATAGTGGAGGGCACGATCGACAGTGCGATCCCCGCCGCCGTCAGGATCCCGGGGATCATCACGTACACGATCCCGCTGCCGCTGGGGGCGATCCGCGTGAGCAGCAGCATCCCCACGGTCATCATGATCAGCCCGC
>Ga0335083_10000968_pt1 | contig 40978 bp, 26 predicted proteins | sample Lox_Sample_42_FD_206716 | JGI IMG/M metagenome (GOLD analysis project Ga0335083, IMG submission 206716) | Soil microbial communities from Loxahatchee National Wildlife Refuge, Florida, United States - Lox_Sample_4.2 | ecosystem: Environmental > Terrestrial > Soil > Wetlands | place: USA...
GTTTGCCGGGTAGTTCCCTTGTAAATTCCAAAAATCCACTTGGCTTGCCCATATTTTTTTACTGGTTTATTATTTTTTCGTGAAATGTCAAACGCGAGACCTGAAATGTGAAAGGTAAATTGCCGGTCATTACTTATTAATCCATTTGAATTTAACACCAGCGTTTGACTTTCCATGTTTCACATTTCACTATTCACCATTGACCACTCATCATTCACGTCTTCGGATCACAGAGAACCACGGAGAGGTTCAGTCACAAAAGAACTAGCCTGCTCCGCGTTCTCAGTATCTTTCTCTGTGATCCATAAAAAAATTAATCATTCGTTTTCACTTTTTTCACTCTTTCTTTTTTTTCTGACTGCAATACAGTTTTATAATCCTTCGGAAATACTTTCACAAAATTTTTCAACTGGTTTTCAAAATCATCCAATACAAATTTGGCGACAGTGCTCCCTGTATAGGAAAAATGTCTTTGTACCATATCTTTAATTTCCCGGCTGTCTTCTTCATTCACCGGATCAAGATCCACCATTTCCTTATTGCAGAGTGATGCGAAATTGCCATTCACATCGTATACATAAGCAATGCCTCCACTCATTCCGGCTGCGAAATTCCTACCTGTATCTCCAAGAATCACGATTCTTCCTCCGGTCATGTACTCGCAACCGTGATCACCCACTCCTTCTACTACTGCATTTACTCCTGAATTTCTGACAGCAAACCGTTCGCCTGCTTTTCCCCGGATAAATGCTTCGCCTGAAGTGGCTCCGTAAAAAGCAACATTTCCAATAATGATATTTTCTTCCGGAATAAATCCTGCATTTGCAGATGGATATACGACCAGTCTTGCGCCTGATAATCCTTTTCCAAAATAATCATTTGCATCTCCTTCCAGTTCCAGTGTCACTCCTTTTGTATTGAATGCACCGAAACTTTGCCCCGCAGTTCCGGTTAGTTTGAAATGAATTGTGTCGTCAGGAAGTCCGCGGGATTGATAGATTTTTGATATTTCATTGGATAAAATCGTTCCAATGGTTCTGTCTGTATTCTTCACATTAAAGTAAGCGAATACTTTTTGTTGATGATCCAGTGCAGGCCTTGCAGCATTCAGCAATTTCCAATCGAGTACATCACTCAATCCGTGATCCTGTTCCTCCTGTTTGTGTAATCCTGTATACAATGAGGCCGGCTCCTTGTATAAAATGGGTGAGAGGTCCAGCTTATGATATTTCCAATGTTGGATATCTTCTTTGATATCCAGGCAGTCAACCTGACCAACCATTTCATTGACAGTTCTGAATCCCAATTCAGCCATGACTTCTCTCAGTTCCTGTGCAAGAAACCTAAACAAATTCACCACATGGTCGGGGTTGCCTGCGAAACGTTTTCTTAAAACGGGGTTTTGTGTAGCAACTCCTACAGGGCAAGTATTCAAATGACATTTGCGCATCATGATACAACCTTCCACAACCAATGCAGCAGAAGCAACTCCCCATTCTTCAGCGCCCAATAAAGTTGCAATAGCAATATCGCGACCGGTTTTCAATTGGCCATCTGTTTGCAATACAACCCTGCTGCGCAATTTATTTTTTACCAGTGTCTGATGCGATTCTGCCAAACCAAGTTCCCAGGGTAAACCGGCATGTTTGATCGAGCTGATCGGAGAAGCTCCGGTTCCACCATCGTGTCCGGAAATCAATATGACATCTGATTTAGCTTTTGCAACTCCTGCGGCAATCGTTCCAACGCCCGCTTTCGAAACAAGCTTTACACTGATTCTTGCATTCCTGTTTGAATTCTTCAAATCAAATATTAATTGAGCGAGATCTTCAATGGAATAAATATCATGATGGGGCGGTGGAGAAATCAATCCTACTCCCGGCGTCGAATGCCGTACTTTCCCAATCCATTCATCAACTTTATGACCAGGTAATTGTCCACCCTCGCCAGGTTTTGCCCCCTGGGCCATTTTAATTTGTAATTCATCCGCCATAGTGAGATAATAACTGGTCACACCAAAACGCGCAGAAGCAACCTGTTTGATCGCCGAGCGCATAGAGTCGCCGTTAGGCAATGGCTCGTAACGAAGTTCATCCTCACCTCCTTCACCTGTATTGCTTTTCGCGCCGATGCGGTTCATTGCAATAGCAAGTGTGGAATGCGCTTCATGCGAAATAGAACCAAAGCTCATTGCGCCGGTCGCAAAACGTTTCAGAATATTTTCGATGGGTTCAACCTCATCAATAGGAATAGAAAGGCGATTTCTTTTGAAAACAAACATTCCACGCAAGGTCGCAGCATGTTCCGTTTGTTCGTTCACCAGTTTTGAATATTTTTTGAATGAATGATAGTCATTCATTTTGGTTGAATATTGAAGCCAGTGAATGGTTTGAGGGTTGAATAAGTGAAATTCCCCTTTTCTCTTCCATTGATAAATTCCGCCCACGGGCAAACGATCCACTGGAATATTCTTGCGGCTGAATGCAAATAAATGCTTTGCAAGTGTTTCCTTCGCAATTTCGTCTAATCCCATTCCTTCTATCCGGGATGTACAACCGGTAAAATATTTATCTACTACAGATTTATTCAGGCCAATGATTTCAAAAATCTGTGCCCCCTGATAAGACTGGAGAGTGGAGATGCCCATTTTTGAAAATACTTTCAGCAACCCATCATTGACCGCTTTGATATAATTTTTCTTTAATTGTTCAGCATCCAGGCTGGTGTTGAGCTGGCCGCTGATTTTCAAATCGCGTATAGTCGACAAGGTTAGATATGGGTTGATGGCTGTCGCACCAAAACCGATCAGGCAGGCAAAATGATGGACTTCCCATACGTCACCTGCTTCCACGATAATGCCCACTTGCCCACGATATCCTTTCCGGATAAGATGATGGTGCACTGCTGCTGTTGCAATTAACGAAGGAATAGGCGCATGATCGGAATCAATAGCTCTGTCAGATAAAATGAGTACCTCGAATCCATCCTCCACCGCATCCACCGCATAACGGCATAAGCGGTCGAGACCGGCTTGCAATGATCCCGCTTTGCCATCTGCTCTGAAATAAGTCTGTAATGTTTTTGCCTGGAAGATACCGGTATCGATGCTCCTGATTTTTTCCAGTTCATGATTGCTAAGTACCGGGTGCTTTAGTGCAACGCAGTGACAGGCCAATGGATCTTCCACTAATAAATTACCATTGTTACCAGCGAATGTCGCAAGAGACATCACCAAACGTTCACGTATAGGGTCTATTGGCGGATTGGTTACCTGTGCGAATAATTGTTTGAAATAACTGCTGAGATGTTGTGGCTGATCGCTCAATACTGCCAATGGAACATCGGATCCCATGGAACCAACGGGCTCTTTGCCATCCAATGCCATTGGTGAAATAATCGTTTCAATATCTTCTGTTGTGTAGCCAAATGCTTTTTGATATTTGAATATCTGATCGTGCTCCAAATGAGTAAACATTACTCTTGGCTCCGGAAGTTCTTCCAGTCTGATCTTGTATTTATTCAGCCATTCTGTATAAGGTTTTTGAGAACAAATGCTCTGCTTCAGTTCATCATCACTGATGATCCTTCCCTGCTCCATATCTACAATAAACATTTTCCCCGGTTGCAGCCTGCCTTTTTCCTTGATCATTTTTGGGTTCACCGGAAGAACGCCGGTTTCAGAAGCCATGATCACTCTGTCGTCTGTAGTGACGCAATATCTTGAGGGGCGCAAACCATTTCTGTCTAAGGTTGCTCCGATGATCTTTCCATCAGTCAGAGAAATCGATGCCGGGCCATCCCAGGGTTCCATGAAGCAGGCATGAAATTCATAAAAAGCTTTTTTCAGAGGATCCATCTGTTCATTGCCATCCCATGCTTCGGGTATCAGCATCATCATCACATGGGGGAGTGAACGGCCACACAATGTGAGCAATTCAATCATATTATCGAGACAAGCAGAATCTGATTGTCCTTCGGTGATGATTGGAAGCAGCATATCCATTTCTTCCTTACTGAAATAAGGAGATTCAAATCCTTTTTCACTTGTCTTGAGCCAGTTTAAATTTCCCTGCAGCGTATTGATCTCGCCGTTATGTGCGATATAACGGAAAGGCTGCGCCAGTTTCCAGGAAGGAAAAGTGTTGGTGGCAAAGCGGGAGTGAATCAATCCAAATGCTGAAACAACGCGGTTATTATTCAGATCGGGAAAATAATTTCTGACCTGTAAGCTGGTTAACTGACCCTTATATACCACGGTTTTGTAAGACAAAGAAGCAACATAAAAACCAATGGGATCTTTTTTTACAGTATTGTTGATAGTATGACTTGCATAATTGCGAAGGACGAATAATTTTCTTTCGAAATCATCAGGCTGTGTAATATGATCAGGACAAGCGATAAATACTTGTTCCATTTCAGGTTCTACAGACAAAGCTGTCGGACCAATGCCATCTGCATTCACGGGCACTTTGCGATATCCTAAAATTTCAAATCCCAGTTTCTCAGCAGAACGATTAAAAATATCCCTGCATTCTTCTTTTAACCGGATATCACGAGGGAAGAACAACATACCGACACCATATCTACCAAATGAAGGAAGGTGAATTCCTAATTTTACGCATTCATCAAAAAAGAATTCATGCGGTGTCTGGATCATGATGCCTGCACCATCGCCAGTATTATTTTCGCAACCACATGCACCACGATGTTCCATGTTCTCGAGAATGGTCAGTGCATCTGAAATAATCTGGTGTGATTTATTTCCTTTGATGTTAGCTACAAAACCAATTCCACAAGCATCACGCTCATAAGAAGGATGATACAAACCTTGATTGTTTACCATCATGATCAATAAATGATTAATTTTTCTTCAAAAAATATTTATAATATACAGATTTCCTCTAAAAATAATAGCAAACAATCGTATAAATATACAAAGAAATCCTCATTTGGTTGAAATTAATAGGATAAAGATCAGGTTATCCACATTTTTTTGTGGATTACTGGTTTAAACCAGGTATCCAAAGAGCTTATCGTCCTTATTGATTTCTGAAAAATCAATATGGGAGCTTCTCATTTTATTTAATAATACATCATAGTCTTTTCTGCTTTGCAATTCGATTCCCACCAATGCGGGCCCGGTTTCTTTGTTTGTTTTTTGCATGTATTCAAATCGGGTGATATCATCATCAGGCCCAAGAACATTGTTCACAAATTCTTTTAATGCACCCGGACGTTGAGCAAAACGGATAAGAAAATAATGTTTCAATCCTTCGTATTGCAATGAACGTTCTTTTATTTCAGGCATGCGGTCTATATCGTTATTGCTTCCACTCACAATACAAACCACATTTTTTCCTTTAATCTGATCCGCATAATTGTCCAATGCCGCAATAGACAAAGCACCTGCAGGTTCAACTACTATTGCGTCTTGATTGTATAACTTTAGAATAGTTGAACATACTTTGCCTTCCGGTACAAGATGCATATCATCTAACACTTCCTTGCAAATAGAGAAAGTAAGATCTCCTACGCGTTTTACCGCAGCTCCGTCAACAAACCGATCGATTTCATCGAGCACTACCGGATATCCTGCTTTTAATGATTCCATCATAGCAGGAGCACCCAAAGGTTCGAGCCCGATTATTTTTGTTTTTGGCGAATAAGTTTTAAAATAGGCTCCAACGCCCGCGCTTAATCCGCCGCCACCAATTGGAATAAATAAATAATCGACGTTTGAAAGGTCGTCCAAAATTTCTGCTCCGACCGTTCCCTGACCTTCTATGATTCTGATATCATCAAAGGGAGGAATGAAAGTCATATCATTCTCTTCTGTAAATTCTCTTGCAGCGACCAGGCAATCATCAAAAGTGTCACCCACCAGTTTAATCTCAACCTTATCTTCCCCAAACATTTTTGTTTGTGTGACTTTTTGTTTGGGTGTAATAATGGGCATGAATATCACTCCATGTATATCGAGCTTTTTACACGAATAAGCAAAACCCTGGGCATGGTTCCCTGCACTCGCGCAAACAACGCCATTCTGTAATTTTTCTTTCGGAAGGGTGCTCATCATGTTATAAGCGCCCCGGATTTTATAAGAGCGTACTACCTGGAGATCTTCTCTTTTCAGGTATACATTAGATTTATATTTCCTGGAAAGATTTTGATTCAATTGAAGCGGAGTACGTGTCACGACTTTCTTTAATCGTTCGGCCGCCTGTCGAACCCCCTCTCCAAAGGAAGGTTGTATGATCTCTGTTTTATTAGTTAATGCTTCTTTCATTGTATAAGAATGTGTCTCTACTTCACTGGTTCTAATTTTGAACTTGTACCTGCAAACTCGGATTTAGCAGCAACAGCTGACTGGTTTTCCGGCCTCAGACTTCTAACGGTCTTGCCTGCCTGCCACATTTCACTATCGCGCAATTCTTTTAATTCAATTTCCAGTTTTTCGCGATAATCAGGCTGACTATTACTGTCAATTGATCTTTGAGATTCTTTACCAGTCGCTACACTTTCATATAATTCTTTGAATACAGGAGCAGTGGCATCACGGAATTTTTTCCACCAATCCAATGCACCGCGCTGAGCGGTGGTTGAACAATTTGCATACATCCAATCCATTCCATTCTCTGCTACAAGAGGCATCAGACTCTGGGTCAACTCTTCCACTGTTTCATTGAAAGCTTCGGAAGGACTATGTCCTTTGTCGCGAAGTACCTGGTATTGCGCTGCGAAAATTCCCTGAATTGCACCCATCAATGTTCCACGTTCGCCGGTAAGATCGCTGTATACTTCTTTTTTAAAATCAGTTTCAAATAAATAACCGCTTCCAACTGCGATTCCCAAAGCGATTACTCTTTCTTTGGCGCGTCCTGTAGCATCCTGGAAAATAGCATAGCTGCTATTCAATCCACGTCCCTGTAAAAACATTCTTCGCAGGGATGTGCCGGAGCCTTTTGGCGCAACGAGGAATACATCCACGTCTGCAGGAGGAACAATGCCGGTCTGTTCTTTGAAAGTGATTCCGAAGCCATGAGAGAAATACAAGGCTTTGCCCGGAGTCAAATGTTTTTTAACGGTTGGCCATAGTTGAATTTGAGCAGCATCACTCAGGAGATAACAAATGATAGTTCCTTTTTCAAGTGCTTCTTCAATTTCAAATAAAGTTTTGCCGGGAACGAATCCGTCTCTTACGGCTTTATCCCAGGTCTTGGAATTTTTCCTTTGGCCTACGATTACATTGATACCATTATCTTTTTGATTCAGCGCCTGACCGGGACCCTGTACTCCATATCCGATTACAGCGATGACTTCATTTTTTAAAACCTGTTGGGCTTTGGCGAGCGGGAACTCTTCCCGGGTTACTACATTTTCTTCTACTCCGCCGAAATTTAGTTTTGCCATTGTTTTTATTTTATAGTTTATGAGATTTTTATTTGTGAAAAGTGAAACGTGAAATATGAGATATGAAAAAATTATTTACCTCCATTGTTTCACATTTAACTTTTCACCTTTCATATGTTTCACGATTACATCGAAAACACTTCCTGTTGTTTATCCAGGTATTCGTTTTCTACCAGTTCTTCTCCGGGTTCTGTTTGTTCAAATTCTTTCAGCTTTTCATGGAAACCATGACTTGCTTTAATAATAGCGACCCTTGCACTGCGCACAAACTCGATCAATCCATATGGCTCCAACACAGCAAGTAGTTTATCCGTTTCCTCCCGCTGACCGGTGGCTTCAAAAACAGTATAATCTTTTCGGATCACAACGGCTCTCGCTCCATGCTGGCGCAATAATCTTTCTACTTTAACTTTTTCAGCAATTACATCTGTCGGTACTTTATACAATGCCAGTTCCTGCCATACGATCTCATCATTAGTATTATAATAAGCTTTCAACACTTCTACCTGCTTTTCAATTTGGCGACAAAGCTTACGAACCACATCTTCTGTTTCATTGATCACGATTGTAAAGCGATGGATCCCTTCTATCTCGGAAGGAGAAGTATTCATGCTCTCAATATTGATTTTTCTTCTGGAAAAAATAATCGCGATACGGTTGAGCAGACCGATCTGATTTTCCGTATATACGGTTACTGTGAATTCCTTCTTCATTGTATTTTTTTTATTTTTTAATCCCTGCCATCACTATGATGGGAAAGATTTTATTCATCATATCAGGACAATCTTATTTCTGCCACGCTGCAACCCTGTGGAACCATTGGAAATACATTATTTTCTTTTCCAACCTTTATTTCCAGTAAATAAGCTCCTTTGTGATTTAACATTTCCACAATTGCTCCTTCCAGTTTTTCTCTTTTGGAAACATTGTCTCCGGCGATCCCGTATCCTTTGGCTACCTGAACAAAATCGGGGCTTGCAATATTTACAAAGGAATAGCGCTTATCGTTGAATAGTTGCTGCCACTGTCTTACCATTCCTAAGAACTCATTATTCAATATGAGAATTTTTAAGTCGATTTTACTTTGCATGATTGTTCCCAACTCCTGAATAGTCATCTGGAAACCGCCGTCACCTATTACTGCAATGACTGTTCTTTCGGGGGAGCCAACCTTAGCACCAATAGCAGCAGGCAATGCAAAGCCCATTGTGCCAAGGCCACCAGAAGTAATATTGCTTTTGGACTGATTGAATTTTGCGTAACGGCAGGCTACCATCTGATGCTGACCGACATCAGTTACTATGATTGCATTGCCCTGCGTATATTTATTTACGAGTTCAATGACTTCGCCCATGCTCAAATGTTCAGAGTTTGGATTCAATTCAGGCTGAATACAGGTTTTTTCTTCCAGCAATTGGTGCTCTTTGAATTTTTGCAACCATTCCGGATGTGTTTTTTGTTCTATTAATTCAGTCAGGAGGGGCAATGTTTCTTTGCAATCACCCCAGACAGGCACGGTTGATTTTACATTTTTATCAATTTCTGCAGGATCAATATCAAGGTGGATGACTTTTGCCTGTTTTGCATATTTATCAAGACGACCTGTTACACGATCATCAAAGCGCATACCCACGGCAATCAGAACATCACATTCATTCGTCAGCACATTGGGTCCATAATTTCCATGCATGCCCAGCATGCCAACTCCCAGAGGATGGTCGGTAGGAATTGCACTCATACCCATAATAGTCCATGCTGCAGGCAGTCCTCCTTTCTCAATAAATTTTTTAAATTCTTTTTCAGCTTTACCCAAAATAACTCCCTGACCAAAGATGACAAATGGCTTTTCTGCTTCATTAATTAACTGTGCTGCCTCCTGGATATAATTTTTCCGGATGACTGGTTTTGGCCGGTAACTACGGATATGCTCACATTTTTTATATCCTTCATAATCGAACTTCTGCAGCTGCGCATTTTTTGTTATGTCGATCAATACAGGTCCGGGTCTGCCGCTTCCTGCTATATAAAATGCTTTTGCAAGAACAGTCGGAATTTCTGTTGCATCGGTAACCTGGTAATTCCATTTTGTCACCGGTGTGGTAATATTGATGACATCTGTTTCCTGGAAGGCGTCTGTTCCCAGTAAATGCGCATATACCTGACCGGTAATACAGACAACCGGTGTGCTGTCGATCATAGCATCCGCCAGTCCTGTAACAAGATTGGTAGCTCCCGGCCCGCTGGTTGCAAAAACAACACCTGTCTTGCCGGATGATCTTGCATAACCCTGTGCTGCATGAATAGCTCCTTGTTCATGACGAACCAAAATATGATTGAGCTTATCCTGGTAATCATACAATGCATCGTAAATGGGCATGATGGCTCCTCCGGGATATCCGAAAATGGTATCAACTTTTTCTTCCAGAAATGCTTCAAGAACAGCAACAGAACCTGAAATATTAACAGGAGTCTTTTTTGCTGCCGGAGTCTTAGCTTTTTTTATTGCGAGTGTTTCCATATGTTTTTTTAAAAATTCAAAAATTATTATTCCATGGTCAATCGTCTATTATTTATTTATTCATCCGTAACACAACCTTCGGCTGCATTTTTTACAGTCTTTGCGTATTTATACAAAATACCTTTTGTGACTTTTAATGAAGGTTGTTTCCAGTTGGATTTTCTTTTCCCGATAATCTCATCATTTACTTTCAATGTAATTGTATTTTTAACAGCATCTATTTCTATGATATCATCATCTTCAACAAAAGCAAGCAAGCCACCTTCAAATGCTTCGGGAGTGATATGACCCACCACAAATCCATGTGTGCCTCCGCTAAACCTTCCATCTGTAATTAATGCAACGGATTTTCCTAAGCCTGCACCGATAATAGCTGAAGTGGGTTTCAGCATTTCCGGCATTCCTGGTGCTCCCTTCGGACCTTCATTCCTAATGACTACTACATCACCCGGTTTGACACGACCATTCTGAATTCCTGCGATTAATTTTTGTTCGCCATCAAATACCCTGGCAGTGCCTGTAAATCTTTCACCTTCTTTTCCACTGATCTTCGCAACGCTACCACCTTCTGCAAGGTTTCCGTATAATATTTGTAAATGACCGGTTTTTTTCAAAGGTTTTTCCAGCGGATTGACAATAGTTTGTTTTTCAAAATTCAAATCAGGAACAGAAGCAAGATTTTCAGCAAGTGTTTTTCCTGTGACAGTTAAACAATCGCCATGCAATAAACCTTTCTGTAATAAATATTTCATTACGGAAGGAGTACCTCCATGTTCATGCAAGTCCTGCATCAGGTATTTACCACTGGGCTTAAAATCGGCTAACACCGGTGTCCTGTTACTGACCGCCTGGAAATCATCCTGTGTTAATGGTATATCCACGCTTTTAGCCATCGCTATCAAATGCAAGACAGCATTTGTACTTCCTCCCAAAACCATAATGGTTACAATCGCATTTTCAAACGCTTTTCTTGTCATGATATCTTTTGGCTTGATATCTTTTTCCAATAATAACCTGATCGCTTTACCGGCAGCTGCACATTCTTTTTGCTTTGCTTCACTAACGGCTGGGTTAGACGAAGAATAAGGAAGACTCATGCCCAATGCTTCGATCGCAACGGCCATCGTATTGGCGGTATACATTCCGCCACATGCACCTGCACCCGGACAAGTATGCTGAATGATTCCTTTAAAGTCTTCTTCTGTCAGCTCACCTGCTATTTTTTGTCCCAATGCTTCAAAAGCAGAAACGATATTTAGATCCTGTCCTTTGTAATGACCCGGAGCAATCGTTCCTCCATAGATCATAATGGAAGGCCTGTTCAATCTACCCATTGCAATGATGGAGCCAGGCATATTCTTGTCACATCCCGGTATCGTTACCACACCATCATAATATAAGGCGCTGCATACAGATTCAATTGAATCAGCAATAATATCACGGCTCACCAGCGAATAACGCATACCGTTAGTTCCCATGCTGATGCCATCACTAACCCCGATCGTATTAAATATCAATCCAACCAGATCGTTGTCCCATACACTCTGTTTGACAATCTTTGCCAGGTCATTCAAATGCATATTGCAGGGGTTGCCATCATAACCCATGCTGGCAATGCCTACCTGTGCTTTCCTGAGATCCTGGTCTTTTAATCCAATCCCGTATAACATTGCCTGTGCAGCAGGTTGTGTCTGATCCTGCGTTAAAACTTTTGAATATTGATTGATTTCTGCCATGTGTTTGTTTGTCAAATGTGAAACCTGAATGGTGAGAAGTGAGTAGCACTCGACTTAAAACTACCGACTCTCTGCTCACGACCGGACTTGTGATTCACGTTTCTCTTTTTTTACTAATAAAAAACCCGCCTTTTTTGGAGGCGGGTCGTATATTTTTGTTTGTTGATATTTATGTGCTAACAACCACCTCCATGCATTGCAGGAATAATAATAATGACCACCACGATAATAATGGAAATGGTAACTAAATTATATAATCTGCTTCTCAACATGATAGGTGTTGTGATGCGAATATACGAACCACCTTTGAATATACAAAGAACTTAAGACCGGATTATTTGAATTTTTCCGGAGTTTGAAATTTTTTTATCATTATCACTTCCGAATTCAATGAACCTTCTGTCAAATAATGGTTGATTTTCTCAACTCAATATTTGCTTTATTGACATCGCCCGGAAATTTGCCCCCCACATAGTCGCTGATAAGTTCGCCGATGGTAGTCGTGAAATAAAAATTTACCGGATCGATATCTTTTGTTACAAAACCATTTTTTAATGTCCAATGAGCAGCTTCTTTTACCAGATCGGCTTCCTTATACAGACCAAGATGTTCGAGCAGCATGGCAGCGGAAAGGATAGAACCAAGCGGGTTCGCAATGTCTTTCCCTGTAGCCTGCGGATACGAACCATGAATGGGTTCGAAAAGCGCTGCACCCTTGCCGATAGATGCTGAAGGTAATAATCCAAGTGATCCGCTGATCACACTAGCTTCATCACTGAGAATATCTCCAAACATGTTTTCTGTGAGAATAACATCAAATTGCTTTGGATTAAGAATGATCTGCATGGCAGCATTATCAACGAAAAGGAAGTCAACAGTCACATCACGATACTGTGCTGCTATTTCCTGGACCACTTTTCTCCAGAGCCTGGATGTTTCCAATACATTGGCCTTATCAACCAGTGTTAATTTTTTTCTTCTTATTCTGGCTTCTTTGAATGCGAGATGGGCAATACGCTCAATTTCTTCCTTTGTATAAATACAATCATCGGATGCCTGTGTATTTGTTGCATTGATTTCTTTTTTACCAAAATAAATGCCCCCTGTCAATTCTCTGAAAATAACAAAATCAACATCCTCGATATTCTTTGTTTTGAGAGGAGAAAGATGATGCAGGGAAGGGTAGGTAGTGATGGGCCGGATATTGGCAAACAACTGCAAAGACTTTCTCAACTTTAATAATCCCTGTTCGGGCCTGACTTTGGCCGAAGGATCATTATCATATTTAGGGTGACCGATTGCGCCAAACAGTATTGCATCACTTTTTAATGCTGCTTCAATTGTTTCGTCGGGCAATGGATTTCCTGTTTTGTCGATGGCAATTGCGCCCATTAAAAAATAAGAGAAATGGAATTCATGGTTGAAACGGTCAGCAATAGCATTGAGCACTTTGACCGCTTGCCTCGTGACTTCGGGGCCAATACCATCTCCTTCAATGACGACAATATTTTTTTTGACGCTTCCCGATCCTCCTTCCTGTGAAGGAGCTTGTTGTTTTATATCCTGAATTTTCCTGGTCATCGGTTTATTAATTTTTAGGAACGGATTGAAAAGGTGGCTTCGAACTTTTCTATATCACTCTTTATACTGAGTAAATAATCGATATCGTCATAGCCATTTAGTAAACATGTTTTTTTATAATGATTGATTTCAAAAACCTCCCCTAAATCTGCTCTGGTGGAGGGAACTTTAGAATCTTCATTTAGAATTTTGATTGTCTGGTTTGATAAGTCTACCTCGATTTGAGTTGAAGGGTCCTTTTCAACTGTTTCAAATATCCTTTGTAAAAATGATTCACTCACGGTAACGGGTAGCAGAAAATTATTCAGTGCATTGTTTTTAAAGATATCAGCAAAAAAACTGCTGACAACTACATCGAATCCATAATCTTTGATAGCCCATGCTGCGTGCTCACGTGATGAGCCGCATCCAAAGTTTTTTGCAGCTGCCAAAATCTTTCCCTTGTAAGCCGGATCGTTTAGGACAAAATTCTTTCTGGGTTTTTGTTCATCATCATTTTCAAAACGCCAGTCGCGAAAAAGATTTTTTCCGAATCCTTCTCTATTCGTCGCTTTTAAAAAACGGGCAGGGATGATCTGGTCCGTATCGATGTTCTCTATTTGGATCGGAACAACTGTGGATTGTATGATATTGATCTTTTTACTCATATTCTGTTGAAATGAATCATTATCGTTTGTAATACATCACCAGTGATGCTTTTTCAATTGTATTTGCAAAAAGATTAAAACCAACATAGGCCCCGGATGCATTTTGATCCAATCCGAGCTTATCAGTTTTCAATGCATATACAGTAATAATATATTCGTGAAAGCCGTGACCCACCGGTGGGCAAGGGCCTCCGTATCCAGGCTGACCAAAATCTGTTTTGCTTTGAATGGATCCCGCAGGAGATAAATTTTTGGAAAGATCACCTGCATCTGATTTTAATTCTGTGACATTTGCAGGAATATCAAATATCAACCAGTGCCAGAATCCACTTCCTGTCGGAGCATCCGGATCATACATAGTGACAGCAAAACTTTTTGTACCTGCAGGAGCATTTTCCCAGGATAATTCGGGAGAAATATTATCGCCAGTGCATCCAAATCCTTTAAATACCTGCTTATTGGTAGCTTGGCCTCCGATGTCTTTACTTTTTAGAGTAAAAGTTTGTGCATGGACAGCCGATAATAAAAAAGAAAGGAATAATGCCAATAGTATTTTTTTCATATTTGTGTTTTGAACTTTTATAAATTCATTCTGCTGCCATCCGGCTAAATAAATTCACGCACATCGGCTACTTCTCCTGTGATTGCCGCTGCTGCTGCAGTCAATGGACTTGCCAGGAATGTTCTTGCATTTGGTCCCTGTCTTCCTTCAAAATTTCGGTTGCTCGTAGAGATGCAATATTTTCCGGCAGGGATTTTATCTTCATTCATTCCCAAACAAGCAGAGCAACCTGGTTGACGCAACATGAAGCCGGCTGATTCAAATATTTTATCAATACCTTCTTCCTTTGCCTGTTTTTCTACCTGTTTGCTTCCCGGTACTATCCAAACTTCTACATCACTTGCTTTATGCTTTCCTTTTACAAATGACGCTACCATACGCAAATCTTCAATGCGACTATTCGTACAGCTACCGATAAATACATAATCAACTTTTTTTCCTTTGATATTACTGCCCGGTTCAAGTCCCATGTAGCGAAGTGATTTTTCGAAAGATGGTTTTTCTTTTTCTTCTATTTCATTCAAGGCCGGAACATGCCCTGTAACGCCAATACCCATTCCAGGGTTAGTGCCATAAGTGATCATCGGCTCTATATCTGCCGCATCGATATGAATTTCTTTGTCGAATGCTGCATCTGCATCGCTGTATAAAGTTTTCCAATGTGCAACAGTCTTGTCCCAGTCTTTTCCTTTGGGGGCGAATGCTCTCCCTTTGATATAATTAAAAGTGATTTCATCAGGAGCAATCATTCCGCAGCGGGCACCCATTTCAATACTCATATTGCAAATTGTCATTCTTGCTTCCATTGACAGAGACCTGATAGCTGATCCCGCATATTCCACTGCATAACCAGTGGCGCCACTTGCAGAAATCAGCGAAATAATATATAGAATGATATCCTTTGAAACCACGGCTTTATTTAGTTTTCCCTCTACATTGATGCGCATCAGTTTTGGCCTGGTTTGTAAAAGGCATTGCGAAGCCAATACCATTTCCACTTCGCTGGTGCCGATGCCGAAAGCAATAGTTCCAAATGCTCCATGTGTGGAAGTGTGACTATCGCCACAGACAATCGTCATACCGGGCTGCGTAATGCCAAGTTCGGGCCCAATCACATGAACAATTCCCTGGTAAGGATGTCCTAAGCCATATAATTCGATTCCGAATTTTTCACAATTCTCTTTCAAAGTCTGAACCTGTATGCGCGACAATTCTTCTTTAATAGGCAAATGCTGATTTATAGTTGGCACATTATGATCTGCAGTCGCAACAACCTGCCCGGGACGAAAAACTTTCAATCCTCTTTGCTGTAAACCTTTGAATGCCTGCGGACTGGTTACTTCATGAATGAAATGCTTATCGATATATAAAACTGAAGGACCACCCTCAATTGTTTTTACAACATGTTTATCCCAGATTTTTTCGAATAATGTTTTTGGCATGGAAAATTGTTTGTTTATGCACGATCCGAAATGCGGATACGGGATTTAAGAAAGAAAATTATATTTCAATTTTATCTGAAACCACCGATGCGAGGTATGCTTTCGCCAACTGGTGGAGATCTTCTTCTACTACTTCTTTTTTTGTATCGGCAATTTTTAGGAATTGCTGATATATCACATCGATATCGTTCCTGTTAAAAGCGTATCCTACTTTTAGGAGGCGGTGTGCCAGGGCACTGCGTCCACTCCTTGCCGTTAGTACAATTTTGGAACCATCGGCGCCTACCTCTTCAGGGTTGATGATTTCGTAAGTCAGTGAATCTTTCAGAAAACCATCCTGGTGAATGCCTGATGAATGTGAAAATGCATTTGATCCGACAATCGCTTTGTTTGGCTGAACTGGCATTCGCATAGTTTCTGCTACAAGCCTGCTGACAGGATTTAAATTCTGTGTTTTGATTCCGGTATAAAATCCCAAATCAGAATGCTGCTTAATAATCATCACCACTTCTTCCAGCGAAGTGTTACCGGCTCTTTCGCCCAAACCGTTAATGGTACATTCGATTTGTCGAGCTCCGGCGATGATCCCTGCAATTGAATTGGCAGTGGCCAGTCCCAAATCGTTGTGACAATGACAGGAAAGAATTGCCTTATCTATATTTTTTACATTGTTGATCAGGAAGGAGATTTTTTCACCATATTGGAAAGGCAGGCAATATCCTGTGGTATCAGGAATATTCACCACTGTTGCGCCTGCAGCAATAACGGCCTCGACTACACGCGCGAGATATTCATTGTCAGTGCGACCTGCATCTTCAGCATAGAATTCTACTTCGGCTACAAAATTCCTGGCCCATTTGACGGCGTTTACTGCCCTTTCAATAATTTCTTCTCTGTTGGAGTTGAATTTTGCCTTGATATGAAGATCCGAAGTGCCAATACCGGTATGAATTCGCGGGCGCTTTGCATATTTTAGTGCCTGTGCTGCTACTTCAATATCTTTCTGAACAGCACGGGTCAAACCACAAACCACAGAGTTTTTAATAATCTTTGATATTTCTTCTACAGAATGAAAATCTCCCGGGCTTGAGATAGGAAATCCGGCCTCTATAATGTCTACTCCCAACTCTTCCAGTTGCAGTGCAAGCTCTATTTTTTCGTCCGTATTGAGTTTACAGCCGGGAACCTGCTCACCATCACGAAGTGTCGTATCAAAGATGAAAACTTTGTTGTCGCTCATAGTACTTGTTGAAAGAGTTGATAAAAAGAAGCAGGCTTTTTACATTTGTAATACAGCTTTTTATGCATAGAAAGCGCCTGTCAATCGAAATTATCTTTGTTTAGTTTAGCAATGAAATCAAAATAGCAGGTAGTTTACGTTTTTTAAATATATTAAATATGACTGAAACCCTTGCTGGATAAGGGTTTTAGGATTTTAAATTACAATGCCCAACCGATCTTCCGATACACTGTTTCAACTGGTAAAATCACTGAAAAAATCAGAAAAAAGGAATTTTAAGCTCTACGTGAAAAGAAATTCCTCAGTTGAAGACTTGAAAGTCATTCAGTTATTTGATGTCCTGGATAAAATGGACGAATACGACGAAACACAATTGTTAAGGAAAATAAAAAGTGTCAAAAAGCAGCAATTGTCCAATGTCAGAGCTTCCCTGTACCGGCAAATTCTTTCAAGCCTTAGGTTGATTAAAAGCGAAAATAATATAGACATCCAGTTGCATGAACAGTTGGACTATGCCAGGATTTTATACAATCAGGGACTCTATCTCCAAAGCCTTAGAATATTGGATCGCATCAAAGAAAATGCAAAAGCTTATTATCAGCTGACCATTCTGCTCAAGGTCCTTTTTTTTGAACAGAAAATTGAAGCATTGCATATCACCAGGAGCATGCAGGATCGGGCCGACAGGCTGGCCCATGAAATGACCGAGGTTAATAATCGGTTACAGATGATTGGTAGTTTATCAAATCTCTCCCTGCAATTGTACAGCTGGTTCATTAAACATGGTCATGCGCGTAATGAGAAAGATGAAAAAGCAGTTGAGGATTTTTTTGAAAAACATCTTCCTCCCGACCGGTCGAAATGTACCAGTTTTTATGAAAAATTATACCTCTATCAATGTTTCAGCTGGTATTCTTTTATCCGGCAGGATTTTTTGTCTTATTATCGTTACACGCAGAAATGGGTCGACCTGTTTGAAAAAGAGAAATTCATGATCGGCATTGAAACTGCCCATTACATCAAAGGTTTGCATAATCTTTTAGGAGCTCATTTTGATCTTCTCAATTATCCCAAATTCGTGGAAACACTTGCAGATTTCGAAAGATTTTCTCACTCCGAAATTGTAAGTGAGAATGATAATAACAGGATACAAACCTTTGTCTATCTCCACATATCCAAGATCAATAAACATTTTATCGATGGCACTTTCACTCAAGGCCTCGAATTGGTTCCTTACATTGAAAAAAAATTAAAGGAATACGAATTGTATCTTGACAGACACAGGATCCTGGTTTTTTATTACAAGTTTGCATCTCTTTATTTTGGAAGCGGTGATTACGAAAATACCATCAAATACCTCAACAAGATTATCAATTGGAAAGTGGATCTTCGGACAGATTTGCAATGTTATTCAAGATTATTGCACCTGATCGCGCATTACGAGCTGGGAAATTATCAGTTGCTCGAATATCTTATCAAATCTGTTTACAGGTTTATGGCAAAGATGGAGAATCTCAGTCTGGTTGAAGAAGAGATATTTAAATTCCTTCGTAAATCATTCAAATTGTCTCCAAGACAGTTGAAACCTGAGTTCGAAAAATTGCTGAAAAAACTAAGAACATATGAGAAAAACCGCTTTGAGACCCGGGCCTTTGTTTATCTGGATGTAATTTCATGGCTGGAAAGTAAAATCCGGAATGTGCCTGTTCAGGATATCATTCGGGAGAAATTTTTAAAAAGACATGGAGAAAAACCAAGAATAGGCGATTAAAGCGGTGAAATTCGACCCTGCCAGGCCCCGGCTTAATTTATGGTTATTTGGAATTTAATTATTACCTTTGCCCTCCTTAATTTGGATATGCTGGCATTTGCACAATTATTTTCATTTTAAATTATTGCTGTTCAATAGTGTAGCTGTCATTAGCTATTCCAGGGATTTTTTTGGTTTCGTTGATTCAGATTAAAACCTCATACTGTAATATGGCTATTAAAAAAGAAAATCGTCCCAGAGCCAACTTTTCAAAAATTACTATCGGATTAGCTTCACCCGATTCCATTCTCGAAAGATCCTATGGAGAAGTATTGAAGCCGGAAACCATCAACTATCGTACATATAAACCCGAAAGAGATGGCTTATTCTGCGAACGCATTTTCGGACCTGTAAAGGATTACGAATGTGCCTGTGGTAAGTACAAGCGCATCCGTTATAAAGGTATCGTGTGCGATCGTTGCGGTGTGGAAGTAACAGAAAAGAAAGTTCGTCGTGAGCGAATGGGCCATATCAAGCTTGTTGTTCCCGTAGTTCATATATGGTATTTCAAAAGCCTGCCCAATAAAACAGGATACCTGTTGGGTATGAGCTCAAAAAAGCTTGAAAGTATTATTTATTATGAAAGATATGTAGTCATTCAGTCGGGAATTCGTGCTGACAAGGGACAGAATTATGGTGATTTACTGACGGAAGAAGAATACCTGGAAATCCTGGATGCATTACCCAAGGACAATCAATATCTTCCCGACGATGATCCGAATAAATTCATCGCCAAGATGGGTGCCGAAGCTGTTCATGATCTTTTACAGAGAATCGATCTGGATCAGTTATCGTTCGATTTACGCAATGCAGCAGCTAATGAAACTTCACAACAACGTAAGGCCGATGCATTGAAACGTTTGAGTGTTGTGGAAGCCTTCCGTGATGCGAATAGCCGAATTACAAACCGTCCCGAATGGATGGTGATGCAATATATACCGGTGATACCACCTGAATTGCGTCCTCTTGTTCCATTGGATGGCGGCCGTTTTGCCTCTTCTGATTTGAATGATTTATACCGCAGAGTAATAATCCGCAACAATCGTTTGAAGCGTTTGCTGGAAATTAAAGCTCCCGAAGTAATTCTCCGCAATGAAAAGCGTATGCTGCAGGAAGCAATCGATTCATTGTTTGATAATAGCCGCAAATCAAATGCAGTAAAAGCGGAAGGCGGACGTGCATTGAAATCTTTAAGCGATGTATTAAAAGGAAAACAGGGACGTTTCCGTCAGAACCTGTTGGGAAAGCGCGTTGACTACTCTGGTCGTTCCGTGATAGTAGTGGGTCCTGAACTGAAACTGCATGAATGTGGTCTTCCGAAAGATATGGCTGCTGAATTGTTCAAGCCATTTATCATCAGAAAACTGATCGAAAGAGGAATTGTAAAAACAGTAAAGTCTGCCCGTAAACTGGTGGATCGTAAAGAAGCCATCGTTTGGGATATTTTAGAAAATATTTTGAAAGGCCATCCTGTTTTATTGAATCGTGCCCCAACATTGCACCGGTTATCAATACAGGCCTTCCAGCCAAAACTGATAGAAGGGAAAGCCATTCAATTGCATCCATTGGTTTGTACAGCATTCAATGCCGACTTTGACGGTGACCAGATGGCTGTTCATGTTCCATTGAGTAGTGCAGCGATTCTGGAAGCGCAATTGCTCATGCTGTCCAGCCATAACATTTTGAATCCGCAAAATGGAACACCCATCACCCTTCCTTCTCAGGACATGGTATTGGGTTTATATTATATTACCAAAGGGAAGAGATCGACAGACAAGGAAAGTGTGAAGGGAGAAGGCAAGGCCTTTTACAGTTCGGAAGAGGTGATCATTGCTTACAATGAGAATCAACTGGATCTTCATGCTTATATCAAGGTAAAAGTAAATATTAGAAATGATAACGGTGAACTACAGTCGAAGTTGATTGAAACTACAGTAGGTCGTGTGCTTTTCAATCAGTTCGTTCCGGCAGAAGCTGGTTTTGTGAATGCATTACTGACTAAGAAATCACTTCGGGAAATTATCGGTGATATCATTAAATGGACCAACGTTCCCAAGACTGCTAAGTTCCTGGATGATATCAAACAGCTGGGTTTCAGAATGGCATTCCGCGGGGGTCTTTCTTTCAATATCAATGATCTGATTATCCCGGATACAAAAGAAGAATTGTTGGTGAATGCAAAAGGAGAAGTCGATGAAGTTTGGGATAACTATAATATGGGTTTGATCACCAACAACGAACGCTATAACCAGATTGTTGACATATGGTCTCGCGTGGATACACGTATCACGGAAACGCTTATACGCGAATTAAGCGCTGATAAACAAGGATTCAATTCAGTATACATGATGCTTGATTCCGGCGCCCGTGGTTCCAAGCAGCAGATCAAACAGCTGGCAGGCATTCGTGGTTTAATGGCGAAACCAAGAAAATCCGGATCAACAGGAAGTGAGATCATTGAAAATCCGATTTTGTCCAATTTCAAAGGCGGACTAAACGTATTGGATTATTTCATTTCGACTCACGGTGCCCGTAAAGGTCTTGCCGATACAGCGCTGAAAACTGCTGATGCCGGCTACCTTACACGTCGTCTCGTGGATGTGGCGCAGGACGTGGTTATTACGGAAGAAGATTGCGGAACGCTGAGAGGAATTGCGACTTCTGCTTTAAAGGACAATGAAGATATTGTTGAACCATTATATGATAGAATTTTAGGACGCACTTCTCTTCACGATGTATACGATCCTCAAAATGATCAACTGATCGTGAGAGCCGGAGAAGAAATTTCTGAAGAAATAGCCAGACGAATTGAAGAGTCAGGAATTGAAATCATTGAAATTCGTTCAGTACTGACCTGTGAAAGCAAACGCGGTGTTTGTGTTAAATGCTATGGAAAAAATCTTGCATCCGGATATACCGCGCAAAAAGGAGATGCAGTCGGAATTATTGCTGCACAGTCTATCGGTGAACCGGGAACGCAGTTAACACTTCGTACCTTCCACGTGGGTGGTGTTGCAGGCTCGGCTTCTGTAGAATCTTCACTGACTGCAAAATTTGAGGGAGTTATCCAGTTTGACGGATTGAGAACTGTTACTACGGAAAATAATGAAGGAAATAAAGTACAGATTGTAATTGGTCGTACAGGTGAAGTAAGAATCATGGATACCAAGAATGATCGTCTTTTAATTACCAATAACGTTCCATATGGTGCTACACTGGTTGTAAAGGATGGACAGAAGGTGAACAAGGGTGATGTGATTTGTACCTGGGATCCATTCAATAATGTTGTCATCGCCGAAATTTCCGGTGTGATCAAATTCGAAAATGTTATTGAAGGAATAACATACAGAGAGGAAGCAGATGAACAAACAGGTCACCGTGAAAAAGTTGTTATTGAAACAAAAGATAAAACCAAAATTCCTTCAGTTATTGTTGAAGGAAATAAGGAAGCCAAATCATATAACCTTCCGGTAGGTAGTCATATCATTATTGAGGGAGGCGAAGATGTTCGTGCGGGACAGGTTATCGTAAAGATCCCCCGCGTGCTTGGCAAATTGCGCGATATTACCGGCGGGTTGCCTCGCGTAACCGAATTGTTTGAAGCAAGAAACCCGGGCAATCCTGCAGTTGTTTCTGAAATTGATGGAGTTGTTGCTTTCGGAAATATTAAAAGAGGTAACCGCGAAATTATTGTGGAAGCAAAAGATGGAGTGGTGAAAAAATATCTCGTTCCGCTTACCCGCCAGATCCTTGCACAGGATGGTGATTTTATTAAAGCAGGCGCTCAGTTATCAGATGGACAAATTGCTCCTGCCGATATCCTGGCCATCAAGGGACCTTTTGCTGTGCAGGAATATGTAGTGAATGAAATTCAGGAAGTTTACCGTTTGCAGGGTGTAAAGATCAATGATAAACATATTGAAGTAATCGTGCGCCAGATGATGCGTAAATTAAATATTGTTGATCCAGGTGATACAAGATTCCTCGAAGAAGAAACGGTTGATAAATCTGAATTCATTGATGAAAATGACTGGATATTTGATAAGAAAGTAGTTACTGATGCCGGGGATTCGGGCAAGTTAAGGCCAGGTCAGATTGTGAGTTTGCGTGAAGTAAGGGAAGAAAATTCAGTCTTGCGTAGAAATGATAAAAAACTCGCTGAATTCAGGGATGCAAAAACAGCCACTTCTGCTCCATTATTACTTGGTATCACGAAAGCCTCTTTAGGAACACAAAGCTGGATTTCTGCAGCATCATTCCAGGAAACAACCAAAGTTCTTTCTTCTGCTGCCATACAGGGTAAAACGGATGAAATGATGGGCCTGAAAGAAAATGTGATCACGGGTCATCCCATACCTGCAGGTACTGGTTTACGTGAATTCGAAAATATGATCGTTGGTAGTAAGGAAGAATATGAATTATTACAGACTTCCCGTGAAGCTATGCAGTTTGATGAAGAGGAATAACCTGACTATTCAGTCGATGTAAATGAACAAAATAGTTAAATAGGAAGCGAGTGCTTCCTATTTTTTTGTGCATTTGAACATGAATATTGACAAAAAATGCTAAGTTCATTTTATTCATGTTGTTAAATTTGGCTGAATTCGTGTTTTGTTTTGCACAAAGAGTATAATTTGCAAAAAAATTAGATGAAAAACATATCTACCATACTTGCCGTCATCTCCTTGTTATTGATTGCAGTGCTGTTCTATTTGTTTTTCAATCATACTGAACAGATCAAAAAGATTTCAGCTACGGCTAAGCGGCAGGCCACCACTGCTTTCCGGATTGCCTATTTTGATATTGATTCCCTGGAAGCGCATTATACCTATTTTAAAGACATACTGAGTGAGGTAAAGGAAAGGGAAAATTCCATGAATGCCGAACTTGGAAATATGGAAAAAACTTATCAGAAAAAAATTTCGGAATGGCAAAAAAAGGGAACATCAATGTCGCAGGCTGAAAGCGAGCAGGCTCAGCAGGAATATACTTTAATGCAACAAAATTATCAGTCGAGAAAACAAAGTTTGCAGGAAGAACTATTCAAGCACAATGAAGACATGAAATCAAATATCAGAAAAAAGATAGAAGATTTCCTGCGAGACTACAACAAACAAAAAAACTATTCTTTTGTTTTTTCCTATGAACCGGGGTCTTTTATATACTCAAAAGATACTGTCTATAACATTACGCAGGACCTGATCGATGGTCTGAATGCAGAGTACAAAAAGAAGTAGCTGTTAAATTACGAATTGCTGATGTGCGAATGTGCGAATAAAAAGGACATTCGCACATTTTCATATTTGCATATTTGCACATTTCCTAATTGTCCTTATCTTCCATTTTATTTGATGCTATGAATGAGCCAAATTCTTCTTTCAAGCCCTCTCTCGGTTTACTTGATGCTACTATGATTGTTGCAGGATCCATGATCGGTTCAGGTATTTTTATAGTCAGTGCAGATATTACCAGGGACGTAGGAAGTGCAGGATGGTTGATTTTTGTTTGGCTGATTACCGGGTTTATGACGATTACTGCGGCTGTCAGTTACGGAGAATTGAGCGGTATGTTTCCGAAAGCAGGAGGCCAATATATTTATCTGAAAGAAGCATACAATCCCCTGGTGGGATTTTTATATGGATGGAGTTTTTTTGCGGTTATTCAGACTGGTACGATCGCGGCGGTAGGAGTTGCTTTTTCAAAATTCGCAGGTTATTTCTTCCCGGCGCTTGAATTGAAAGACGAGAATATTCTTGTGCAGATGGGTTCTCTCAAAATTTATCCCGCACAGCTGGTTTCGATCGTGTTGATCATTTTTCTGACCTATGTAAATACAAAAGGAATTAAAGGCGGGAAAATCATTCAAACCATTTTTACTGTTGCTAAATTGTTATCCCTTTTCGGATTGATTGTATTTGGATTGCTGCTCTCGGCAAAAGCAGGTATCTGGCATGCAAACTGGACCGATGGATGGACAATGAAAAGCATCAGCATGGAGAATAGGACCAGCCCGGTGAGTGGAGTCGCTATTCTGGGAGCCATTGCCGCAGCTATGATAGGATCAATTTTTTCAAGTGATGCCTGGAACAACGTAACTTTTATAGCAGGAGAAATAAAAAATCCGAAAAAAAATATTGGTCTGAGTTTATTCATGGGGACTTTAATTGTAACGATCATTTATGTTTCCGCCAACTTAATGTATATAAGTGTAATGCCATTGCATGATATTGCTTTTGCTCCGCAGGATCGGGTTGCGGTATCTGCAGCCAATGTGATTTTTGGAAATACAGGAACATATATCATTGCTTTGATGATCATGGTTTCTACTTTTGGTTGCAATAATGGACTAATCCTTGCAGGAGCCAGAGTATATTACACAATGGCCAAGGATGGTTTGTTTTTTTCACAGGCAGGAAAGTTAAATAAATATGCCGTTCCAAATTGGGCATTATGGGCTCAATCGGTTGTTGCGTGCATTTTATGTTTAAGCGGCAAATATGGCGACCTTTTGAATATGGTATCTTTTGTGGTGGTAATTTTTTATGTGTTGACTATTATCGGGATTTTTATTTTGAGAAAAAAATACCCTGATATGGAAAGACCTTACAAAGCATTTGGATATCCTTTGTTGCCGGTTTTATATATTATTCTCGGAATCGCATTTTGCGTTTTATTAATTGTTTATAAACCTGACTTCACCTGGCCTGGATTGATTATTGCTTTACTCGGTATCCCATTATATTATCTTGCAATTTCCAGCAAGAAGAAAATGACAGTATAAAATATGGCTGTAACAGATTTTGATAAGCTTTTTGATCAGTTCTCCAAAGTAAAAATTGGAGTCGTCGGTGATGTAATGCTTGATACCTATTGGTGGGGCCATGTTGAACGTATTTCTCCTGAAGCGCCTGTCCCCATCGTACATCTTGATAAAAAAGAATTCCGGATTGGTGGTGCCGGGAATGTTGCTTTGAATCTTGCATCATTAGGGGCCTCTGTAAATGCAATTTCGGTGATCGGTGAAGATGATGATGGATCGATTCTGAAGGATCTGCTGAAGAAAAACAATATCAATGCAGATTATTTGCTGAATAGTGCCGAAAGAATGACAACAAATAAAGCTCGCATCATCAGCCGCAATCAGCAGATGATGCGTCTGGATACCGAAACGACAAAAGATCTTTCCGCGAAAGACGAAGAATCGATTATTAATTCAGTCAAAACTTATTTGGAAACACAAAGCCCTCAGGCCATCATTTTTGAAGATTATAATAAGGGTGTGCTCACGGAAAAAGTGATTAAATCTGTAGTGGATCTGTGCAAAAAGCGCGATGTTTTTACGGCTGTGGATCCAAAAAGAAAAAATTTCTTTTCTTACCAGGGAGTAGATATTTTCAAGCCGAATCTGAAAGAAGTGAAAGAAGGGTTGAATCTTTTGATTGAACATATTGATGAACCGGCATTGCGACAAATTCATGCGCAACTATTTACAAAGTTGAAACATCATATTTCATTTATTACTCTTTCAGAAAAAGGAGTATTTTATCAATCTGAAGAAAAATCGAAAATTATTCCTTCGCATCTAAGAAATATTGCAGACGTATCCGGAGCCGGAGATACAGTAATTGCTGTGGCTGCATTGATTTATGCAATTACAAAAGATGTAAAGCTAATGGCAGAAATAGCCAATGTTGCCGGGGGCTTGGTCTGCGAAGAAGTAGGAACAGTTGCCATTGACAAGGAACGGTTATTAAAAGAATGTAAATTACTATTGATCAGTAAATAATATTTGAATGATCGGATTGTGTTGATCAAAACAGATAACGATCCATAATTTTTTTAAAATGTATACGCTTGTTATACATGGTGGGGCAGGCACAATTTTAAAGGAAGACATGACTCCTGAGTTGGAGCAGGCGTACATGCATGCATTGAAGGAAGCTCTCGAAGCAGGCTATGCTGTTTTGGAAGAAGGTGGTTCAGCTATTAATGCAGTTAAGGCGACCATTGTTATTATGGAGGATAATGTATTGTTCAATGCAGGCAGGGGAGCAGTTTTTACGAAAAAAGGAGTTCAGGAAATGGATGCAGCTGTGATGGACGGAAAAACATTAAGTGCAGGTGCTGTTTCCGGAGTTAGAAATGTCAGAAATCCGATTGAATTGGCAATGGAAGTGATGAGAAACAGCAATCATGTTTTTTTAAGTGGTAAGGGTGCGAATGATTTTGCAATCAAACAGGGAATTAAGCTCGAACCTGATGAATATTTCTTTTCCCAATTCAGGTATGATCAATGGAGAGCGATCAGGGATTCCGATAATTATTCTTTGGATCATACTCATCAGCGTCTGGAGGAATTGATGAAAGACAAAAAATTTGGCACTGTGGGGGCTGTTGCATGTGATCAAAACGGGAATATTGCTGCAGCTACCAGTACGGGAGGAATGACTAATAAAAAGTACGGACGAATTGGCGACAGCCCGATTATCGGATGTGGAACTTATGCCAATAATAAAACCTGCGGAATTTCGTGTACGGGTCATGGTGAGATGTTTATCAGAACAGTTGCAGCATATGATGTCAGTTGTTTGATGGAATATAAAGGATTGAGTCTGGAAGAGGCAATGCATATTGTTGTACATGAAAAGTTATTGGCCATTGGGGGAGAGGGTGGAATGATTGGTGTAGATAGTAGTGGCAATGCAGCGATGATATTCAATAGTCAGGGTATGTATCGGGCTTATAAAAGCAGTAATGGAAAAGAGCAGGTCGCTATTTATAAATAAGTATTCTTTTCAAATTAGTATAACTTTTTTATCACTAAACTTAGTGTCGGCACTCTTAACATCTTTTAGCTTCCCATGAAAAAATACGCTGTAATAGCTGCGGCTGGTTCAGGCTCTCGCATGGCAACAGCCATTCCCAAACAATTTTTATTGTTGGCTGGCAAGCCTGTTTTGTGGTATACGCTTAAAACTTTTTTGGAAGCATTCGATGACCTGCAGATCATATTGGTTTTGCAGGAAGAATATATTCAGACTGGTGAGAAAATTATTCAGTCAACAGATTCTCCAGACCGGGTTAAAATAATAGCCGGTGCACAGACAAGATTTCATTCTGTAAAAAATGGATTGTCTCTCGTTCCTGAGGAATCCATTGTATTTGTACATGATGGAGTCAGATGCCTGGTTTCCAGAGATATTATTCACCGTTGCTACAAGATGGCGATGGAAAAGGGTAATGCAATACCTGCAATTACTTCAACTGATAGCATTAGAATTATAGAAAAAGAGAATAGCCGGATAATAGATAGAAATAAAGTTAAATTGATTCAAACTCCGCAAACTTTTAATAGTACAATTCTAAAATCAGCTTTTGAGCAGGAGTATGAAGATGCGTTTACAGATGAAGCATCTGTTGTTGAAAAAAAGGGAATAAAAATAAATCTGGTAGAAGGTGAGGAAACAAATATTAAGATTACCCGCTCTTTTGATATTTTAATCGCTGAAAAGATTTTGCTGGGTTCCTGATGAGCTGCGACCGGCTCAGTTCCAAATACGATCAGAAGAAATTAACAAAAATGGGCCTTGGAGATATAAAAAGTATTTTATTAAGGAATAGATATTTTATTCAGCTGAGGTATTCCTCATTTTTCATAAAACTATTTGCTTTTTTGCGTCCTGCCTGGAAAAAAGAGTTGCAGGAACAAAAAAAATATTATTTGAAATTTTTTAATCATCTCAAACCAGGACAACATACCAGCTTTGATATTGGAGCCAATGAAGGGTTTGTTACGGGTTTTTTTCTTCAGTTTGGATTTTCAGTTATTGCTGTAGAACCAGATCAAAGAAATATAGCTATTCTGATCAGAAGATTTAAAACAAACGGGAGGTTTCAACTTTATTCGGGTGCAGCAGGTCAAAGCAATGGAACGGGAAAAATTTATCTGCAAAAAAATGGGACAGCTTTTTCAACACTTAGCTCCAAATGGAAAGAACTTATCGAGCTTGGTTCATACCGTTTTCATTCTCCCTACGGTCCACAACCGGAGACAGTAAAAATGATTACTCTGGACGAATTGATAGAAACATGCGGCATGCCTTCCTATATTAAGATAGATGTAGAGGGTTATGAAGCTGAAGTAATCAAAGGTTTGAATAAAAAAGTTCCAATCCTGCTTTTTGAAGCCAATCTGCCTCAATTTATGAATGAGACATTGGATTGTTTAAAAAAATTGAATCAGATTGATGAAAATGCTATTTTTAATTATTCGTATTCTTTTACGATCGAATCGGAAGGTTTTTCCCGTTATGATGAATTTATTAAAATATTGCCCGCAATCAGCCACCCTTGTATAGATATCATATGCATTATGTCAAATTATTTTGATTATTATACCGGATTGCCGATCATCAAGAGTGAATTGTCATTTGAATAACCTGAATGGCCAGGCCAGATTATTGTATTTATAAAAAAAATATGGTTGATCAGTTGTTCCGAAATTTTTATAAAAATGAGCTATTCCGGAAATGTCAGACCCTACAAAATCAAGAACAAAATCTCTGCCACTGAATTCTCTGATAATAGCGTCCAATAAAAAATGATTGCTCTGCATTTTTCTCCCCTTCTCAGAAGTTGTAGATTCAATCAGGTATAGTCTTTTTTTACGGACGAACATCATTGCGAGAGCCAAAAGCTCGTTTTTCATATCCAACACAGCCCTGGTTACTATTTCACCTCTTTCATTCATTTGAAAACATAATTTTTCAAATTGAACATAATCTGCAAATTTGACATGAGGAGTTCTTCCTTGATATTGTTCCTGATGAAGCGATAATGCCTTTTTTAAGTCATATTCTTTGATGTAGTTGAATTGAAATCTTTCTGCCCGCTTTAAATTTTTGATAAGATCTTTTTCGTATTTCGACTGAATAAAACTGTAAGAATTATTTAAGTCCAATATATAGTTGTGGTGAACTTTAAAAAGAGGGGAGCGATTATTGTAATTGAAGAATATTTCTGCAAAATTGAAATGACTATTGATTGCCTGTAGAAAGGGTTTGATTATTTTTTCTGAGACAGTTGCGCGGGAAAAGATCCCCAATTGAGGAGTAAGAGGAGGTTGATATAAATACTTTATTCCCCATTTGTTATTCCATGGCAATGGCATTACTGCTTCATAATCATTTAGAATTAAAGCGTCCCAATTTTTAGCCATATGATCCAGGTAAAATGAATAGCCATAGATCAGCCCGTTGGATGCTTCTTCAATGCATCGATCCCATTTAGAGATATCGATTGCTCCTCTTTTTACATAAACGATATTGCCCTGGTCATAATTCATTCATTGAATAAATGTCTTTTTAAAGTTTGTTTGAGATCAAAATTTTGTATGTCTATGCTGAATGTGATTTTTTTCCAAAATGTATTTTGTTCAGGAATTGTTTTTAACTGATCGCGAAAATCGCTGCTATAAACAATGGGGATATAAATATTAACAATGTTTTTGATCAGCGATAATTGCACCCCTCCCACATACAGGAATCTGCTTGTTAAGGCATTGGTCTTCCAGGCTTCAGCATAGGTGCCGACATCGAAAAAAATTCTTATTGGCAATTGTATCGGAAATAAATGATTTGGCAGCGTAGAATTAAAATTTAAAGCAGCCACCCAATTCTCCGACCTGCCTTGAAGAAAATCATATTGATCGATTCTGAGTTTGAGACCGCCATCCCTGATCATGATTTGTTGAGCGGCCAGGCCTCCATTATTTATCGAAGCATTCTCGATTGCATACGATGCAGTACGACCTAAAAAATAATTATTATAAGTATAGTCTTCTTCTCCTGTCGTCCCCAATAATTTTGGTTGATATCTCGAAGCATCCACACCCGGATTTTTTGACCAATAACCAAATTTGGCAGCAAATAATCTCACATTCATTCCCCCGGTATTATCATAATTGAAGAAATAATTCGACGTAAAATTGATCCTGTAAAAATTATTATCCTGTTGTAATTGTAATTGCAGTTTATACGGGTATAAGATTCTGTAATCATTAATATTTAGAGTGAGTTGGTTAAGATAGCGGCTCTTACTGTTTGTTGAAATTGGATGGATAGTAGAATCAACGGGGCTCAACACATAATTATTGAAATTCCTTTCATTGATGAGATAGGTCCTAAATTCAATCCATTTGTTCAAAGAACTTCTTGCATTTTTATTTTTGAGGTTCAGCCGGATAAATGGAACAATTTTTGAAAAACCTGAGAATATTTTATGATTGTTTGTGTCCAGCCCTGCATTGGTAGAAAATCTGGAACTATTAACTCCAACACTTATTTTCTGGAAGAAATTATCAGGTCGCCAGGAGTAACTAATATCTGCTATCCCATCTAGTTGCCGGCTTCCTGTGGCATATAATGGAATAAAAAGAAATTGAAAATTGTTTTCCGGTAAATTAAAGTTTGTCATGTATGCTCCGATCATGAATTTGTCATACATATTGAATCCCGCTGCAGGCCCCAAATTGAGATAATTGAATTTATCAGTATTGTGTGCCGAAAACAAAAATGCAGGTTTTATTTTTTTTGATTCGTTTCGAGGATTTAATGGACCTTTTTGTTTTAGTAAAGCAAATTGGGATTCCAGGTTTTTATTGCTTGTATTTTCTATTACTGACTGGAAATCGCCGGGATAAGTATGCCTGAATTCCCATTGTCTGAAATAAGATTGCATGCAGCTGTCAAACAAGCGTGAACCGAGACTGTCCTGCAATAGTTTCATCCATGAGCCGGCTTTCTCATAAGCAATCACATTATAATTTATTTCAGTAAAATCTTCTGAGCTGGTTGAAATTGGCTGATCCAGTTTTTCTTTTGTCAATACATTTATTAAAAACTCATTGATATTCTGAGGCATTTTTTTTTCAAAAAAACCTGTTTTCTTCTTCTGGCTTTGTTGTTCTCCTGATTGGGTTTGATATTTCCATTTTTCATAGCGGTGATCATAATAGGTATTGATTCCTTCATCCATCCATGGGTATCTCCTTTCATTTGATCCAATTGCTGCATAAAACCAATTGTGGCCAATCTCATGATTGATCGTGAGGTCAAGTTCTTTTTCTTTTTTCAATGGCGAAATACAAGCGATGGTCGGATATTCCATGCCTCCCGGCGAACCCATCTTCGCTTCAACAATACTGATTGTGTTAAATGGATATTCACCAATGAAGGATGAGTGAAAACGAATTGCGTCTTTTATAAAAAGGATACTTTTACTCCATATCATTTTTTCTTCAGGCTCATAAAAGCTATAAGCTTCGATGACTCTTCCGGAGGCCAGCTGTATAGTATCGTGATCTACTACAAATTTTTGACTGGCAAACCATGCAAAATCGTGGATTTTGTCTTGTTTGTATTCAAGAGTTTTGATTCTATTGGTTGTATCAGCTGGTATTGGTGATGTTTCCGACTGATCATGGTTGAGAGGATAATGTTTTTGATGATTATTTTTTTTATGCAAACCAGGATCGATATCAATTGCTACATCCGGCTTCCTGAATAACATCCATTTTTTTTCTTCTTCATTTTGCAATTCTCCGGTTGCGGCGACAACATAATTTTTGGGAACTGATATGCGGACTTTGTAACTACCAAGCTCACCGTAAAATTCACCCTGGTCAAGATAAGGCATGGGATGCCATCCCTTTGAATCATAAACAGCAGGCTTTGGATACCATTGCGTGATCTGATAAGATTGTCCGACATGCCCTCCCCTTGAAAAATTGAAAGGCAATTTCTCAAAAAAAGGAGTGCTGATTTTGATGCTGGTTCCCGGTGCCAAGGGCTGAGGCAATATCAGTTTTATAATATCAATAAATTCAGGATGGTCTTCGGTCGCCGCGATGATGCCATTTACTCTGAAATCCAGCCGGTTGATATATCCACGTTGATCCTTATCCGAAAAATAGAAATCGGTCCGGTTGTTTTCCAGCAGTTGATCACTAAAGGCAGTTCTGTCGTTTTTATAGGCATTTGGCCATAGATGAAGCCAGATAAAGTAAAGCGTGTCAGGAGAGTGGTTGGTATATTCCATCTGTACAAAGCCCTCCAAACTATTTTCAGAATCGTTCAGATTGACTTCAATATCATAGTTTACTTCCTGTTGCCAGTATTGTTGTGCGTGAGCACCCAACCCTAAGGGTAAAATAAAAGAAAACAGGATTTTTTTCATTGGGCGATCACTCTGAATTTTTTATTCCTTATCGGCCCTTGCCTTTAAAAATAGTAAAAAGGGTGTGTAACATTATTTTTAGATCCAGCGCCAGTGAAATATTTTCTATATAAACAAGATCATATTTCATACGTTCGATCATTTCCTGTATATTTTCTGCATATCCAAATTGTACCATGCCCCAGGAAGTCAGGCCGGGTTTAACTCTGAGAAGATAACGGAAATAAGGAGTTTTCTGAGAGATTTGATCAATATAATATTGTCGTTCCGGCCTTGGGCCCACCAGACTCATTTCTCCCCTGATTATATTCCAAAGTTGTGGCAATTCATCTATTCTCCATTTTCTCATCACCTTTCCCCACGGCGTAATGCGATCATCATTTTCAGATGAAAGAGCAGGTCCGTTTTTTTCTGCATCCTGGATCATAGAACGTAATTTATGAATCTTAAATTTTCTTCCTTTGTAACCAATCCTTTCCTGGGAATAAATAATAGGGCCGGGAGAAGAAAATTTTACCCGTAAAGAGGCATATAGTAAAAGAGGAGAAAACAATACAAGACTGATAAAAGAAATAAGGACATCTGCAAGACGTTTAATATTCTGTTGCCATTCAGGTATCAATCCTGTTTGAATATCTGAAAGAACTGCTCCGTATAGATTGCTTGTTTTGACTGATCCTGATAAAATATCAAGTATATCGGGAATAATTTTTACTTCGACATTTTTTTCACTCAACTGTTCTATGATTTTCTCAATATGTTCTTTTTCTGATCTATCCATAGCGATAACCACCAGTTCAACATTATTCTTGTCAATGATTGTTTCCATGTCACTAATAGAACCTAATTGAGGAATTTGTTTTAATAAATTGATTTTACCGTTGGACTCGTTGTTTACATAGCCTATATAATTATATCCTATTGTTTTTAATCCTCTGAAGCTGTCCTCATATATTTTCGCCGCTGTTGCATTGCCTCCGACCAATAATGTGTTAAACCCCACTTTTCCGATTTTCAATTGATGTTTTGCGAAATTGAGTATAAGCCATCTTCCAATCCAGATAAGTATGAACTGAGAGACAAGGAATGTAAAAAAAGCTTTATAATAATAGCGATAATCAGTTTGCTGATCGTTGATCACAATCGAAAAAAATAAAACAGTGCAACCAACGATGCTGCAGACCGCCGTAACGGTCAGTTCATTCAATCTGGATTTTTTGTAGAGCGAATGGTAGGATCCCACCATTCCATAAAAGATTAGCCATCCCAGGGGAATGAAAACTATACCAAGCCAAAAACGATTATTAAGAAAAATATGATTATTGATCGTTATTGGTTCCGAAAGTAAAATCCGACGGGTAAAATAAAGAATAACCCAGGCCAGAATACTTGCGAGATAGTCGCCAAAAATATACCATATTATGTGGGTTTTTTTAGGAACTGGCATGCAGTCGTTAGGTGTTGATGGTATTATGTTTGATCTTTTGCAATATTTGATGAGCAATATCCATTGCCCGGTATCCATCCAATTCTGAAACAATGGTCGGAGTATTGTTGATTATAGATTCGCAGAATTTTTCCAGTTCCATTTTAATCGCATTCACCTCAGGGATCTGGGGGTTTAATATGGCAATTGTTTTTTTGCCATTCATTGTTTCAATATCGAAGGCAAATGCATCCTCGTCAGAAGCAGTTTTTAGTTTAATAATTTCAGTTTTTTTATTGAGAAAATCGATTCCTATATATGCATCTTTCTGAAACAAACGCATTTTTCGCATTCTTTTCATGGAGATGCGGCTGGAAGTAAGGTTCGCTACGCAGCCATTATTGAACTCAATTCTAACATTCGCGATGTCGGGAGTATCTGTTAATACTGAAACCCCACTGGCCGAAATATTTTTTACTTCGCTTTTCACGATGCTCAAAATGATATCAATGTCGTGTATCATTAGGTCTAATATCACACTCACTTCCGTGCCCCTGGGATTGAACTGTGCCAGGCGATGCACTTCAATAAACAATGGATTTAGGGATGTGGAAGATAGGGCCAGAAAAGCAGGGTTGAAACGTTCTACATGTCCGACCTGCAATTTGATATTTGATTCTTTTACAAGTTTGATCAGTTCCTTTGCTTCTGACATTGTGTTTGCAAGTGGTTTTTCAACAAAAACGTGCTTGCTTTTACGAACAGCCTGTTCACACAATTCGAAATGAAAATTAGTTGGTGCAACAATATCTACTATGTCACAAGCATTCATTAACTTATTTGCATCGGTATATCGTTGTACCTGGTATTTTTCGATTACATCATTTGCAATGTCGTCATTCGGATCGTAAAACCCGATCAACTCTACCTTTTTAATTTCTTTCCAGTTGTTCAAATGAAATTTTCCAAGGTGGCCAGCGCCGAATACGCCTACTTTCAGCATCAAAAATGTTTTATGATCCAAATATATACAATGTGTACATAAGAAAATGGGCAGGTGCGAAAATGATGAATTTGGGACGAGAATAGATACTAGAAGAATATCCCACTGAGGGTATTATTTTAATAATTCTGCTGATTGTGATTGTTCTTTACCCAACATAAAGGATAAGGAAGAAAGGCAATACAAAAGACAGACAAAGAATTTTATGTTTTGATGCCGCTATTGATTTCTTTATTAATCAAACGCACCTTCGCATATTTAATAATATTTGCAGGAGTAAGGGGAATATTTGGCTGAGGAAAAATTTTTGTTTTGATCAATTTTCTCAGGGTTAAAATAAAAACGGGTATATACAAAATAAGAATAAGTATGAAGTAAAAATCATACATCTTTAAAAAATAAACTCGCAGTGAAATGGAATCTGCCTTTTGTTTGCCCAAAACAAGGTCAAGAATTTTTTTTGCGGCTGGTAAAATTAATGGAATCTTTCCCCAGTTAGAATACCTGACATCTTCATATTTGTAATTGAAATCATAATCGGAAGGCAGTTGCTTTTTGTAATATTCCCAATTGTCGCGAACGTCCGCAAAACTGGCCAGACCCGATGTAGGTTTGACAAAATAAACATTGAAGAGCGGATCCAGGACTGCCCATCCCTTAGTGGTTTTTGCTTCTACTACATTATGTGCTGCGAATCTCCCAAGCGCTTTCATTTGCGCTATTCTTACCGGGTAATCGTAATTTTCAAGTGTTCTTGCAAGTACAATTGAATAGCTTCCGCACGCGCCTTGTGCTGTCATCAGGTCTATCGAAGAAGGGTGAACATAATCCACTTTGAATCCATCCAAGTTTTGATTGCGGAATACAGAAGCTCTGTCTGTCAATAAAGCATGGCATGCCTGCATGACTTTCACAACAACGGAATCCTGGTTGTCTTTTAAATTTATTTTGCTGTCAATATTTGATTGGATTGCCTTGAACAACTCCTGTTCATAATTCGCTTCCATTTTGAAATAGAAAAGAGTTGCCAGTAAAAAACCATTCAAAAAAGCCAGGAAATAAAGGTTCCTGAAAATGTGCCTGATCATTACAATTTTTTTTGTAACAGCATAGAATGAAGGTGCAGATCATGGAAGCAACGACGAAATTTACGCCAAAAAATTTTAACACAGAAGGAAAAGTCCTTCGTCGGCAAACAGTTGTGGAAACAACCTTGAAAATTTTTTTAAGCAGAAATAACTTTGAATTCTTCGGCAATTAGTATACCAAGTATAATTCAGAGTAACTGATCAACAAAAAAATAACTGTGTAAATATTTCCCTTCAGCACCTACAAATACTCCAATTAGGCAAGAAAGGTTTTTTTTCATTAGATTTTTGGCAGCTTTTTTTGGAAATCAACTTATAAAATAAAATTGATCATTATCAGTTGATTTATTATAATATGTTTTTTTAAAGCCTCCATTTATAAAAAATTATTTAAATATATTATAAATCAATTTATTGTGAGAAATAACATAATATTATTAAAATTTATATTTATTTTTTTTTATTTAATTTGTCTTTTTTTTGATGTATTAAACTATCTTAGCCTAAATATTAATGCCAATTGACAATTTTATTTAAATCGATATCAATTTTCATTTTTCCGATTCCCTTTATTTTGATTACGATTTTTACTACTACTAATAATTCTTATAACCTGCCTTTATCCACTGAATTAGTCTACGAAATTCTTGCTTGCCCTCTATTGGCAATAGGGATTCTTACGGTTGCTCTATTAAGTTTTGTTCTTAAACCGGGTTTATTCAGGCCTTTTCCTTTCGGGTCTGGTCATCAGAAAAAAAAGAGAAAGTCTGAGAAAATCAACCAGGATTTGTTGATGCCCGGCTTGGTATTATTCGCCTTTGAAAAAAACGGCAAGAGTATTTAAAAGTTTATAAATAAAAAAGGTACAGCATTGGTAGAACTTCTGGAACAAGTTCATTGCTATACCCCTTTTTAACACTTAAAACCAATTGCAATGTTACAAAAACTTTCCGCAACATGTACGGCTTTGTTATGTTTTATTATGAGTTTTTCGCAAGGCACAGATTCGACAAAAAAGGCTGCTGACACTGCTGTAAAAACACCACCACCCGTCACTATCACAGGTTCTGTCGATGCTTATTACCGGTATAATTTTAATGCCCCATCAGGAAAGACTAATAACTACACCAGTTTTACAAATTCGCAAAGTTCCTTCGAATTAGGAATGGCTTCGTTGCGGGCAGATCACAGTTTTGGAAAAGTGAGTGCAACAGCTGATCTCGGTTTTGGAAGAAGAGCTGAAGAATTTTCGTACAACGATTTCGGTCACCCTACTTTATTTGCAGTGAAGCAATTGTATGTAAGCTATCAGGCTTCGAGCAAAATCAAATTTACAATGGGTAAATGGGGTACTCATATCGGTTATGAAGTATTGGATGCATATGTAAACAGGAATTACAGTATGGATTACATGTTTTCGTATGGACCGTTCTTTCACACCGGTTTGAAAGCAGATGTTTCCCTGAGTGGAACGACCGCATTCATGGTTGGTATTGCGAATCCTACTGATTTTTCCACTACCAGCTCGGGGACGAAAGTTGCAATTGCCCAATTCAGTACAGGCACAACAGACGGGAAATGGAAATTCTTTCTGAATTATCAGGGATATGGAGGCGTGAGCCAGGATACTGTGATTTCTCCTGGGTATACCCTGTTTCAAAGCATGAACCAGTTTGATCTTGTTATCAATGGTACAATTACCAGCAAATTTGGTATTGGATTCAACGGCACTGTTCAGTCGATAAAATCTTCTGTTTTGGATAAGTCAACCAGCTGGTGGGGCTCTGCAGTTTATTTGAACTTTGATCCAAGCTCAAGTTTTGGACTCACCCTTCGTGGCGAATATTTCTCTGATAAGGATGGAGTAAAAATCAATCCTGTAGATCCAACTCAGACTCCGGGATTAAATGTATTTGACGTAACACTTACTGCTTTATGTAAAGTGGGCAGCAATCTCACGATAATGCCGGAAATAAGACTGGATAATGGTTCCAAAAACTTTTTCTATAAAACAGACAATACCTACACTCAATCAACTTTTAGCGCTCTGCTGGCCGCAGTCTATCATTTTTAATTATTCAACTAAATAAGCAAACCAATTTTTAACCCAAACTAAAACTTCAACACATGCTTTTAAACACTGTTGGTAAGGCAACAAAAATGTTCAAACGACAGATTTTTTTTGTCGGTTTGATTTTGTTAAGCATACCATATGCGTCCTTTTCTCAGGATCCCAATGGATCAAAAACCGGGACTCTCGGAGATATTGATACTACAACTGTAAAGGTCCTGGATTCAGTCGCTTCAGCAAAAGACACAACAGTACAAGCCACAAGTTCCAGCATAAGCAAGCTGGCTGCTGCCGTCCATACAATCGGTGATGCGGATGGGCATAACAAGATCGCAATCAACATTGTTTGGACTTTGATCACCGGATTTCTTGTGATGTTCATGCAGGCAGGTTTTGCTATGGTTGAAACCGGATTCACGCAAAAAAAGAATGTGGCGCATACCATGACAATGAATTTCCTTGTCTATGCACTGGGTGTATTAGGATTCTGGATATGTGGTTTTGCATTTATGTTTGGAGGCGGACTAAATGTTGCGAGCCTGGGGGGAGCTGCTGGTGTAACCAGCCATGAATTCACCGTGCATCTTTTCGGACATGATTTCGGCCTATGGGGTACAGCAGGTTATTTTCTAAACAGCAATGTTTACGACGTGGGGATATTTGCTTTATTCCTGTTTCAGTTGGTATTTATGGACACAACAGCCACCATACCTACTGGCGCTATGGCAGAAAGATGGAAATTTAAATCTTTTGTCATTTATGGGTTCTTCATCTCGATGTTCGTTTATCCCATTTTTGGTAATTGGGTATGGGGGAGTGGCTGGCTTTCACAATTGGGTGTGAATTTCGGATTGGGCCATGGGCATGTTGATTTTGCCGGATCTTCTGTTGTGCATGAAGTAGGAGGTGTTGCAGCATTGGCGGGGGCAATGGTGATAGGGCCTCGACTTGGCAAATATGGAAAAGACGGCAAAGTTAATACTATACCGGGGCACAATATTCCAATGGCAATTATAGGCACATTTATTTTAGCTTTCGGATGGTTTGGATTCAATCCAGGTTCTACACTGTCGGGTACAGATCTGCGCATATCTGTTATAGCTACAAATACAATGCTAGCCAGCGCATCTGGTGCATTCTTTGCGATTATGTACGCATGGATGAAATACGGCAAACCCGATCCGGGAATGGCTGCCAATGGAATGTTGGCAGGTTTGGTGGCAATCACTGCCCCATGTGCATTTGTAAATGCTACCGGAGCAATTATTATCGGAGCTGTTGCAGGTATCTTGGTTGTTGTTTGGTATTATTTTATGGATAGAAAACTCAAAATTGACGATCCCGTGGGAGCAGTAGCTGTTCATGGTGTAAATGGTTTCTGGGGAGTTCTTTCTTTAGGTCTATTTGCTGATGGTAAATACGGTGATGGCTGGAATGGAGTTTCAGGAACAGTAAAGGGATTATTTTATGGTGACCCCAAACAATTTATAGCTGAATTTATTGGAGGAACTACTTGCTTCGTATTTGTCTTCGTTGTGATGTACATATTTTTCAAGCTTCTAAGCAAAACGTCAATAGGCCTTCGTTCAAGTGATGCTGACCAGACAGCAGGTCTAGATATCCCTGAAATGGGTGTGCATGGATATGTTGATTGATCTAATAGAGTGAGAAAATAAAAAGCTCCTGCTTCCAACAGGAGCTTTTTTGACTAATAAATTTTTAAATTAAATAAAAAAATATATGTGTTTATATCAGTAAAATACATCAGATTTCATGAAATATCCCCTAATTTCGAATTGGATTTATATGAAGTATACATATTATAGTTTTTTTTAATTTATAATTTCATTAATTTGGCAGTTCCACAAGCAAACAAAGCTCTTCACCATCGGATAATGACTCCCTTGCGTGATTTTATCAATGACAGTAGGGCAACGGGTATATTATTAATAGGTTGTACTCTTATTTCAATATTTATTACTAATTCTTCAACAGAATGGTATAGAAACATATGGAATAATGAAATTCATGTATTCTCAAACTTTCATCTACCGGGATCATTTATAGAATGGATCAATAATTTTTTTATGGCTTTCTTTTTTGTTCTTGCTGCTACCGAAATAAAAAGAGAGCTATTGACTGGCGAACTTTCTTCATTTAAAAAAGCGATTTTACCATTTGGCGCAGCTTTCGGCGGCATGCTTGTTCC
>Ga0335083_10000969_pt1 | contig 40953 bp, 40 predicted proteins | sample Lox_Sample_42_FD_206716 | JGI IMG/M metagenome (GOLD analysis project Ga0335083, IMG submission 206716) | Soil microbial communities from Loxahatchee National Wildlife Refuge, Florida, United States - Lox_Sample_4.2 | ecosystem: Environmental > Terrestrial > Soil > Wetlands | place: USA...
CCCACTTCGGCCATCGTCCCTCCTGCTTGATCAGAAAACACGCACGCCGCCCCCTTGTCGACCCCGCAAAATCGAGACTGTGCCGAGGATGTCAACAGAGCCGGTCGAGGTTCCAATGCGATTCCTCACCCGAATATACACAGGCGAGGTGAAAATCAACAATTCTGTTACAAGTGGTTTATTTTCATCTCGTTACGGATAGTCAATTTCCTAGACTCATTCGTATACTGGGTGGTGAGGAAACCTTTATGCACTTGCTGCCAGAAGAGCCATCCGTTGCCGAACTGTGCGAGCATCAGCGGAAGCTTTCCGTGACCGCCTCGCTGGGATGTCGCTGACCGACGTTGCTAAGAAATACGGAGTCAGGCGTGCCGGTGTCGTGCGCTTTGTCAGCGATGCAAGCCGGAATCAAAGGGTCGCTGCGGTGTGCGCAGCGAAATGGGAGAAACATGAGCCATCGTCACTACTGCGATTTTGCGGGGCACGATTGGCAGTGCGGCGGCGACTGCCGGTGCATTTGCGGTCTCCCGATGGAGGGAAACGACCACAGCGAATGTCCGGTCGAGCTTCGCGCTTGCTCTGAACACTCAGCTGAGAACGAGCGGAATATTGCCAAGGAGACAGCTTCCGAGCCCGACCCCGCGTTCGTCCAGAAGTGCCAGGTGCGGCCCAGTTGCGAATGCGGCTGTGCCGAAGCCGAAATGAGCGAGATCGTCGGCTTCTGCCTGCACTGCGACCACGTGTATGCGAAGTTCACTCCTAAAATCCAAGACCTGCATTTCGCAAAATATTGCCCTGGCGCTCCCGAAGAACTCAAGAAATCTTCTCGGGATAGGCAAGTAAGACACTGAGATTTCAATTGGGCGAGCCGAGGGAGAGAAAGCAATTGCTTCGTGGTCTTATGAACTCGATTGTGTTCGCTGGCTTTGTCCTGCTCTTACCATTCTTCGGCGCGATGGCATGGTTCGCGCATCGAGCGATGAGAAATTTTTGATGAAAGCCGCAACCTGCGCCCTCGGGCCGTTCTGCATGGCGATGTGGGTCATCGTCCAGCAACGGAAGCCCGGCTTTCTCGTGCCGTGCTTGGTCATGGTGATGGGTCACGTGGGAATTCTTTTCCTGCTGAAATTCCGTTTGGTGACGTTTTGAGGGAGAAGCGGGAACTCACACCGGCTGCGCTCTACGAATTGTTCGAGAGACACAGTCAATGCGTTTTTGACCAGAGCGGGAAGTGCCCTTTGCTGGTGTTCACTGAGCAGATGTGCTGGGAGATCAACGAGTTTTTCAACGGAGCGGAAAGTGCAAATACTGGTTGTCGAAGACGAAATCCGCCAACAGGAGTGGCTCACGAGGAACTTGAGTAATGCGGAGCATGAAGTCACGACTGCGTGCGATGGTGATTGGGCTTTCACCCACTGGAAAATCCATGGACCGTTCGGTGTGGTTGTGACAGCCAATCGGTTCGGAGGCAAGACGCTACCGAGCTGCAAGCTTTTGATCGGGGCGATTCGAGCCATCGATCCCGGTCAGCCGTTTATCATGCAAGCATTCGTCGTGGGAGCAGACCGGCCGCGTGGAGTTCCGCTGCTCCCTAAACCCTGTTCCACCAAGCGACTGCTTCTGGAGATCAGCAGGGCTCACAGGCAACGGCTTCCACTCTATCCGTTCGACCCGGAGTCGCTCTGATGCCCTTCGCGAGCCCGAACCTGCCCTTGCCGCGGTCAAATAGGAGAACCTTGATGCAAATCGGTAAGCCACTTCGCACCATCATTGTCGAACCTTTAGAATCCCCGATTCCAACCAAGGCTCCTGTTCCGCAACCCGACGAACTCGAGCCAGTTGAGCCAACGCGCAAGCTCACTACAGAACCTGTCCACAATCCCGTTACGCCATGACAGCGCCAGATTACATCTCCCCCATGGTCGGCTACCGTGTCTGGCAGTGGGACGCGAAGGGATTGAAGTCGCTGAACGGGGCTCGCTGGCATCCCGGAAGTGCGTTCGCCGCCGAATGCAAATCTCGGGGCTGCCAGGAAGCTCCTCAATCCGGCTGCACCTGCGGCGTCTATGCGAGTAAAAGCTTCAATCACCTGCGCCAGATGGGCTATGCACAACAGCCCATCCATGGCGAAGTGTGGGTCTGGGGTACGGTCGTTGAGCACGAGGAAGGGTGGCGTGCCCGATATGCGTACCCAAAAAGCTTTCTTGTGCCACTCTCAAGAGTGCCCTTTGGGATGAGCGGCGTCGCAACGTGGGTTGCGAGCTTGGCAGCCTACGGCTGTGACATCTCCCTCCTTGGCGAAGCCGGAACGGTACCGCTGTGGCGCAAGGGCTCCGGCGTCGAGGCGGATGGGATCGACCTGCTCATGCGGCGATGCAGCAGATGGTACGCCCGGCGTGCCGAGCAACGGCGGATCAAACAGGGCGACCGGGTGGCCGTCCTTGGGCATGGCATTGCGATCGTCGAGCATGCAGACAAAGATCAGGTGCGGGCCGTTCTTGGAAACAAAAGCCTACTGGGGCTCGAGCGCAAGCAGGTGATTTGGGATGAGCGGAACGTGCGGTGGGAAACGGTACCTGGCGCAGGAATAAGATTCACGGCGCGGAAGCTGCCGCATGTTGCGCAGAAGCGCTTCGCATAATGGCCGAGAGCTGCGTCGGGCTCCTGAGCGCCGCGTCCTACACTACTTCTCGCCACCCTCCGGCACGCTTTCGCAGTTTCCCCAAGTGGGGTGCTTGATTCTGGAAAGAGCCACAAATCAAACTCGCGCCATCAGCCGAGCTGACCGTCTCATTCCATTGGAACAACGGTATCGCGCGCCAGTTTGCACTTTTGGGTACTCGCACTTCGCAGTAGGCTCTTCTAGCCTTCCAACCCATAATCAGCCTCTGTGCCGACTTACACTTAATTCGCGGAAGAGCCATTTTTAAGCCGGCGCTGCCAAAATAGATCACCTAGGAACAGATCGTCGCAAAAAGGCAGGATTTGGATCTTGATCGGGAGGCATCGTTGTCCGTCTCAACGAGCTGAACGGCCGCAGACCATTCGGTTTCGCACCCGACATAGTTTAGGTGAAGTACATGCAGTGGTCGAGATGTGGTTTGCTAAGGCCACATGATCTAATCAAGCTGACTCTATAACTCATAGTGTGCCATAATATGAGCGATAGAACGACTTTCTATAGCTCATGACTTGGAATTGGCAAAAATCGGATTGGCCAAATTTCACCTGGAATCGTGCTCGCCTTGAAAAGGTAGAGCAGCAGTTTCTGCTGGGAGGCGGCGTTCTCCTTGGCACCGTCAGGCATTTGCCCGACGAAGATCGTCAACAGCTGATGGTCGACACGATGAGTACGGAGGCGGTAACCACTTCAGAGATCGAGGGGGAGATTCTTGACCGTGCCAGCGTTCAGGCGTCAATTCGAAAACAACTGGGATTGACCGTGGAGAAGCGTCGCGTGCGACCCGCCGAGCAGGGCATCGCGGAAATGATGGTTGATTTGTACCGCTCGTTTTCCGAACCACTGTCCCGAGAAATGTTATCTCGGTGGCACAAAATGATCGTTTCCGGTCAGCGCGATTTGAAGGATGTTGGCAGATTTCGAACGGGCACGGAACCGATGCAAGTTGTCTCGGGCAGAATCGACGCGCGTCGCGTGCATTTTGAAGCTCCGCCATCGTCACAGGTAGCCTCCGAAATGAATCGTTTTCTTGATTGGTTCCAACAAACACGAAAAGACGGCCAGCAACAACTTCCCGCGCTGACACGGGCCGCCGTCGCGCACATCTTTTTTGAGAGCATTCATCCCTTCGAAGACGGGAACGGACGAATAGGCCGTGCAATTGCCGAAAAATCTCTAGCAGAGAGCCTGGGACAGCCGACGTTGATTGCGCTCGCGGCCACTATTCTTCCTCGGCGAAAAACCTACTACGAGACGCTGGAAGCAGCGAACAAGCAAAATGAGATCACAAACTGGGTGGCATGGTTTGCCGGAATCACGGTAGAGGCACAACGACGCGCCATTGCACTCGTCGAGTTCCTCATCGACAAGACAAAACTTCTGGATCGCCTAAGAGGCGAGCTGAACGAAAGACAGATAAAAGCGTTGTTGCGGATGTTTCGCGAGGGCCCGGAGGGTTTCAAGGGCGGCCTAAGCGCAGGAAAGTACACCGCGATTACCGGCTCATCGCCTGCGACTACGACACGCGATCTAACGGACCTTGTCTCGAAGGGGGCTTTAACCAGGGAGGGAGTACTTCGCCATGCCCGCTATCGCTTGAATCTCCCGCTTCGCCCCGTTCGCCAGGTCAACGTCAATGAGCGAGGCGAGGTCGTAGAAGTATGAAGAAATTCGTAAGTTCAGATGAAAAAATATGCGACTTTTTTGGGTGTGGGCGTTGCGGGTTGCGATGTAGTTACGCAATGGACATTCGGTTCTGAGCCGAATGGTTGTGGAGAATTCGGTTGCGGCAGACGCAAAGCGCCAACGCGTTGGGCCGAAATGGGTTGACAGTACCGAAGTGTGCAGGGTTAACCGTACGCCATGATCGTCTCTAACTCCGGCCGTCGAACTCAGACGTAGTCTCCCTCTGGACTCCGTAAAACATGTACGGGAAGGGATAACGGAATCGGTGCGATACAGGCAGGCCGTCGTAGAGGCCGCGGCGTATGCACTCCACCTTACTTTGCACCTCGGGCTTCCAGGTATCTAGTTCGAGTCCCGACATTCGCTTTATCGAAATAACTGTTTCACGATGTCCATGGGGAGAAAGAGCCGTCGGTCGACTCTTGGGAGTTCGAGAAATCCGTGCTTCTTCTAAAAAGCGAGTCCCGCACCGCCTTTCGCATCGACGGTGATGCCTGCCGAAGCCAATCCCCTGCTGTGCTGAAGAGTTCGATGGAGCGCATCCATCAGTAGTGTGGCGCCATGCCCCTGCCCTCGAAAAGCGGTGCTCACGGCCAATCGGCCGAGAAGTGTTGCTGGCACCATGGGGTATTTGGGCAGTCTTTTCGCAACCTCGGCAGGGATTTCGTTCAGTTGTATCGAGTATTGCGAGAGCGTGTAATAGCCCGCGATGGTCGTTTCCAATGCCAACTGGTATCTCTAGTGTCGCGTAATGCAAAGGAGCTTCGGACGCTTACGTCGAAGCCGTACCTAGTTTATGTCTCATCACGAAACTGATCGCCCCTAATTCAATGCGTCCCTCGCCTTCGGGTCGAAAAACCTTGCTCTAGAATGGCTGCCGGCAAATTCGGCGCAGTCTGAAAAGGCAAATTTACTGCTATCTCGACATGGCAATCTTCAATATCGCCCTTTTTTAAAGCACACCCGCGACCACAATTTTTGTCGAAGCCACTTCTGGAAGATGTATTTGCTCGCGTGTGGATGGTCAGACTGGAAAACTGTGGTCTGCGGCGCGGACAGTCCATCACGGGGGAAGCAATTATTCCTCCGCTTTATCCCTTTGCCGGGTGAGTAGTCGCTGAAAAAACTTTGGTCCCTCTTCCTTGTATGAAAGTGCCCCGCCTCTCAGGAAAATCTCACACACTTGGGCAAGGCTTCTGTCCTCAGTTTTCGCGATCTGAATCAGTGCTTTCTTTAGCTCTGCAGGGACCCTTACTCCGATTCTCTCTTCTTTTCTCATAGCCATCCAGGGCGCATTGTATGGCACTCCTTCTGTCTTCGCAAACTCTTCGCTTGACAGAGACTGTCGTGATGGGTACCAGTGTTCAACATAGGTGCCCAGGGAAGGTATTATGAGAAATCGTCGCGATCTTAGTAGCAACACCAGAAGGCTCTTGCACCAAAACCTCAGGATCGCAAAACATCGCACCGGAGATCAGATAGGAGCTGCCGAACTCGCCAGCCTCAGGCAGTTGACAATTAATTTTGGTTTTTCGTTGGCTTTGGGTGATCTAACGTATTTGGAAAATGGCTGGTACGTGACACATGCAGGACTGTTGCGATTGGCTTCGCATAAACGATGCTTGGGCATCCGAGTGCAGCAAGTGCGCGATTCGTGTGACCCAGCAGCGGGGCGCTGGGTTTTTAGAGCGACCGTCTACAAGACTCTTCACTCAAAAGGGTTTTGTGGTTATGGCGACGCAGACCCTTCGAACATATCTTCCAAGGTCCGCGGAGCAGAGATGCGTGTCGCCGAAACGCGCGCTGTCAATCGAGCCTTGCGGAAGGCCTACGGAATTGGGCTCTGTTCCGTGGAGGAGTTCGCCTCTCACTCGAGTTCCCCTAGCCTTGCGAGAGAGCCAAAGCCTACTGCAAATCAGCATCCCGCAAACGGTTCGAACAACGGTCAGCCTCGTTTAAGGGATCAGCTGTGCTTGCTGATCCGTCAGTACAACCTCGATCCGAATCTGGTAAAGGCCTACGCCGTTGACTTCTGCGGCACCAAGAAACTGAGTGATGCCAGCCGCGACAGGGTCGAGTCATTTATCTCTCAGCTTGCGAAGTCGGCAAAGGAAAATCGCGACAGTCTCGTCTGCAAGCTGAATTCTTACGCTCGCACCCAAGAGGTGACGTCATGAAGCGCCATATCCCCGGCCTGCATTCTTGGCAACCCGACGACCAAAACCTTCTCGAGGGTCTCTTCCTTGTTCGCGTTGATCGCGCCCACTTTCGATGGCAGCCGAAGAAGTCGTACCTCGAACTGCGATTTGTTGTACTGGAGCCAATCGCCGCAGAAAAGAAATTCTTTTATGGCCGTTTGTACACCACCGAAAAAGCACTTTGGAAATTCAGTTGGTTTTTGCGGGACTTCGGCTATGACGCGGAACTGTTCAGCCATGAGCAAGTCGATGTCAGGAAGCTGTTGAATCTGCAGGGTGTTGTGCGGATCTCCCACTCTGTCATCAACGGACGCACCTGCCAAAACCTGGATGCCTTCGCACCCGCAGGCGAGTGGGAGACGCTCTCATCTACGACCGCGAGTGTCACCTCCGGGAAGGGAAGCCACCCGTGATTCTGGGCTACACCCAGATCAGTAATTACCTTCGCTGCCCGCGTAGCTACCGGTACCGCTATCTTGATGGATGGCGGGAAAAGGACACGCGGGCCGCGATGATTTTTGGTCGTTGCTTTGAAAAAGCTCTCGCCGCTCTGTTTCAGCAAGACGATTGTGTGGCCGCCCTTTTTCGTGAATGGGGGGCCTTCCGAGACGCTGCCCTCGAATACAAGAAGGGCGAATGCTGGGATCGCCTGGTCCATCAGGGTGTCCACCTGCTAGAGCGATTCGCGCAAGAAAATCGCGTTTGCGTTCGAGCTCCACAAAAAAATCTGCAAATCAGAATGGTGCGCGCCCTTACCGGAGGGCATGAGTTTGTTGGCTATCTCGACGCCATCGGCGAGCTCGACGGCCAACCGTGCGTCATCGATTGGAAGACGACCACAAGCCGATATTCGGAAGATCCAGAGGGCTTGCTGTCGCTCGATCCGCAACTCCTGAGTTACTCCTGGATCAGCGGGATTCCGGCCGTCGCTCTGGTAGTGTTCGTACGCAAACAACAACCGGAAATTCAGTACCTCAAAGCAGTCATCTCCGAGGAGCGACGGCAGGAATTCGGTCGATTAGTGGAAGCAACAGCTGCGCAGATTGGAGCCGGCGAGTTTCCCGCCCATAGCGGCATCCGCTTTCCCCAGAACGGTTGCATGAGTTGCGCGCATCTAGGGCTTTGTCTCAACAATCAACAGTTGATCGACGCGAATCTTATTCGCATTGCAGGAGCGAGTGACCTTGACTGGCTTGACGAACTTGTGGATTAGCCGACGCCCTCTGATGTCACCCGTACTGAATCTCAAGCGAGCGGTCTTTGTCCTCGGCAAGATTGACGAGATCCTCAGTTGGGAGAAGGAGCGTGGGGAGGAACGCGATCTGCGCTTTGTGGATTTGGGCCGGTACCTCTGTGAAGTTCGGTCAGGGCAGTATTGGCGCCTGGAAAAGATGAAGTCATTCGATGAGTTTCTCGAGAGGCGCTTTCCAGACTCCCGGCGGAAGGCTTATTACCTGATGGCCATTCATGAACATCTGACGCGGGTTCCGAAGCAGCAACTGCGCCAAATCGGTTGGACGAAAGCGACGGAACTTGCCAAGGTAGCGCGCCGGGAGGGGGAGCGCTTTGAAAGTGCAACCTGGGTGCACAGGGCGCAAGTGCTACCGAAAGAGCAGTTCAAGCGGGAGGTGGAAAAACACCTAACCGGGCGCGAGACGGAAGCTTGGGAATTGCTGTACTTCAAGCTCTATAAGAGCCAACTGGCGGTCATTGAGCAAGCTCTGGAAACCGCGGGCCTGATGCTCGGTTCTGGAAAATCGCGGGGTTATTGCCTCGAAATGATCTGCGCGGATTTTCTCGCCGGGGCGAACTTGCAAGAGGGGAATCCAGAAGCTCTTTTCCTGTCCGTGCATCGATTGCTGGGAATGCTTTCCCCCGAACAAAGACAAGACATTTTCGAACAAGTGGAGGCGGCTGGTTGAAGCGGCTCCTGACAAAACGGAAACGAAAACGCCTTCCGCCGGAAGCGTATCAAGAGCTGTGGAAGGAAGTTTTACGGCGTGATGGCTGGCGCTGCCAATTGTGTGGACGAGTGAAAGATCTGCAGGTCCATCACATCGCGGCGAGAAGCCACCTTGGTGACGACAGCGAGGAGAATCTGATCACTTTGTGTGCAGATTGTCATCGACGGACGCACGAAAAACGCCATGGCGATGTCTTGGACCGCTTTAAAGCAACCGCAAATCACAGGGAAGCAAACGCACGATGCGGGGGCGAACGCTTCTCGATCAAGTGATTCGGGAAATCACACGGAGCCGCGATAGTCGATACGTCGGGTTCTGCCTTTGGCTACCGGTGTAGAGGCTTTGGACGTGGGGCAATTCATCAAGGAGCTTATACGTCCCCGAGAGTAGGTCGGCATTCAATTCAGTGAGCAAGGAGTGAAGAAGATACCGTGGGTAATGTGATCGCGCTATCGAATGCGTCGCCGGGCCCCTTGGCGTTTCCCCATCACATGAGATGGAGGAGCCAGCTCGGCGGCGATGAAAACAAAGGAGGAGCATGAGATCCAGTCCGAAGCTGCTGTGGGTTCACCTGAATTTCAGGGTTAACGATTTGGAGTTTGAAGAAGCGCTCATGCGGCCGTGCAAAGAGGAAGCGACCGATTTTCAACTCGTCGTTGAACACCGGTTTCTGGGATGGTTCGCCTTGCACGAGGAGTTTCTCCTCGAACGGCGCGAGAGCGGCCGCTGGTCAGCTTGGCGCCAGGTGTCCTTGGAGGAGCTAAAATTGGCATTCCTTGAAGCTTCGCGGAATGATGGCGGTGTAATGAAGCGAGAAGTGGGTCGTTGGGAGGTGTCTGGCCGGGATGTGGACGCCCATAATACCAATCTTCCTCGAATGCCCGTGGAAGGCGATTCCAGTCATTTCGACCGCGCGAAGGAAGCGTTCGAGCGTGGAGAGATCCGCTACCAGATCGCTGGCGGCAGAGGAAGCCACGGGAAAATCTGGGGCCACGCCACATTTGTCGTCGATTCGGTTCCGCGAGCGCGCGCACTTCTCTTCAACGCAGGCTTCATACCCAGTTCTGATTCCCAGCAGGTTCTGATCAACTCCCGAAATGGTTGGAAGGTCTGCCTCCTCGAAGCTGACTAAGACTATCCGAGTGGTAACCTTCCGGGGCTGCCAGCTTTCAGTGAGGCGGACTCACTACGCGCAGCTACCGGCGTGCCGGCACTCAGACGCGCTGGCCCGCTACACAAGAGGGAGACTTGACATGTGCTCCGCATGCATCTATGCTCAGCGCATGTCACGAATGATCCAAGTTCGCAATGTTCCGGACAGCCTGCATCGCACCCTGAAGGCTCAGGCTGCCCTGGCCGGAATGTCTCTTTCGGACTTCCTGCTGGTAGAGATTCGCCAGGTGGCCGAGCGACCCACCATAGCGGAACTGCGGGAACGCTTGCACCGACGCTCTCGGGTAGGAAGCCCGATGTCCGCGGCCGCGGCCGTCCGGCGAGAGCGAGACGGACGATGATTGTCCTCGATGCATCAGCGGCCATCGAGTGGCTTTTTCAATCTCCCGCAGGGATCCAGATCGATAGGCGCATTTTTTCCAAGTCCGAATCGCTACACGTCCCTAATCTCCTCGATATCGAAGTGGCTCAGGTGCTGCGGCGCTTTGTCCGGGACAAGACGATTACCGCGCTGCGAGGGGAAGAAGCACTTGAGGATTTGCTCGACATGCCCCTACGGCGCTATCCGCACGATTTCCTGATTCCACGCATTTGGGAACTGCGTGCAACCTTAACTGCCTACGATGCGGCCTACGTCGCGCTCGCCGAGGTGCTCGATGCGCCGCTGCTGACCTGCGATGCCAAGATCGCTTCCGCCTCGGGTCACTCTGCCAACGTAGTGGTCGTCTAGCAGGCTATCCCGCCATGCCGCCGATTTACCTGCCGCCCCAGAGGCCCAAGCCGAGTCTCCAAGAGTTCCAATATCGTCAGCCAGGGCCCACCCGCCTTCCCTACGGAGACTCCATCTGTGGTAAGATTGTCTTACCATGTTCACGACGGTTTCAACGAAGGGCCAAGTTGTAGTGCCCAGCAGGATCCGGCGCAAACTCGGCCTGCAACCGGGAGATTCGCTGGAGGCCAAAGTCGAAGGACAACAGATTGTCCTGACGCCGCGTAAAGTCCGCCCGCGAAAGGCGCGTATTATTCAGGATTTGGTCACTGGACTGCCGACTTTAACCGCTGGTCGCAAGTCTCCCAAACTAACGAGCGCAGAGGTACGCGAAATGCTCGCGGATTTTCCGTGAAATATCTGCTAGACGTGAATTCTCTGCTTGCGCTCGTCGTATTGGAGCATGAGTTTCATGCACGGGTTGCAAGTTGGGTGAAACGGCTGAGCGAAGGCGGCGTACCGGAACTCGCCACGTGTTCGATCACCGAATTGGGCTTTGTGCGTGTGCTGGGACAGGCTAAGCAGTACGGCTCGTCCGTGACGCAGGCGCGCGAACTCCTGCTCAAGGTGAAGAATAGCAACGGAATGCGCTGGATCTTCATTCCCGATGATCGCGACATCTCCCATCTACCCCATTGGGTGCGAACTCCAAAGCAAACTACCGACGGGCACCTCGCGGGGCTAGCCCGTGCGAACGAGGCCGTCTTGGCCACGCTGGACCGCCGGATCCCAGGTGCATTCGTCATTCCCCAGAGCCGCCATCCATGAAGAGCGCGGGAATGTCCTTGAGTTGCAGCTCGGCGGTTCAAAGCTCGTCAACTAGGGATTAATAGTTTCGAACACGGTCAGCCCCTATCTGAGTTTCCCGCCTAGAGCCACTTCTACGCGAAGCTGTTGCATAACCTAAAGCAGTTGCATAAATTTTGGAGGGTTACAAAACAGGGTCGTTGTGACAGAGTCGGGCTATCAGGACCATCCCTGGCCCCGTTCGCCAGCGGTTTCAGCAGCGCGGCAGCTTGCAGTCGCGGATTCATCGGAGCGGACGGCGCACGCGGCTCACGGTGGAGCGGAGACAGCGGCTAGAAAAACTGCTCTGCGAGCGCCCCGACGTCACGCTGCCCGAATTAGGCCGAGGGCTAGACCGACGCTTCCGGACTTCCACGGTGGATCTCTGGCTGCGCCGACTGGGCCGGAGATAAAAAAATTCTGGGCGCCGAACAAAACCAGCCCGACGTAGCCGAAAAAAGAGCACACTGGCATGAACAGTTCCCCTCCAGGCTGGCGCACCGCTTGGTGTTCGTGGATGAAACCGGAGCCAACACGAAGATGATGCGCTCGCGTGGCTTGGCTCTGGGTGGGCGAAGGTCGCTGGGCCGCATTCTTTGCGGCAACTGTCAGACCAGCACGCTGATCTCCTGCGCATCTGTCTGGAGAGGCCTTGCGCTCCCTCGCTTTTGGATGGCCCCATGAACGGGGAGATGTTTTTAGCTTGGGTCGAGCAGGGCCTGGGCCCTACCTTGCACCCGGCGAGGTGGTGAGCGCGCGCACTTCTCTTCAACGCAGGCTTCATACCCAGTTCTGATTCCCAGCAGGTTCTGATCAACTCCCGAAATGGTTGGAAGGTAAGTCTCCTCGAAGCAGCCAACGCTACTTGCCGTTAGGCTGCCGTTCAGCCGAGGGTGAGGTCGGCAGCCGGCAGCCCCATGCCTGCCTCCCGGGCTGACAACTCCAGTCGGTCCAGAGGCGGGGCGGAGCACCGAATTCCAGTCGGGGGGAACTCATTCGTTTCAGATGGGCGGCGGACTTGGTGCAGGTCCCCGCTCGCTGCTTTATTGAGCCGGCTGGGACCGCCGGCAAGATCCGGAACATCGCCATACCGAAATTGCGAAATGCCCCCCCGAGCACCAGAACCCGTCCTGACAGGCTGTGACCGTCAAATGCCGGCTGGTTACCCCCCGCCGGGCGGGGTCCTTAGGGCTTTCCAGCGAAATTCGCGAAATTTGCGGTCCAAGTCGCCTAAAGAGTCGAATTTCGCAGTATCAGGTAGGGAGGCAGCCGGCGGAGCCAAGAGCTCCTGCTAGGCTTCCCAAATTTAAGGGATGACGAGCCGCGGCTTTAGCCTTCGGCTCCTACCCCGAACTTTAGAAGGAACCTATGAAAGCAACCAAGCAGCACAACAAGAAGGTTAGCGTCGCAAACGCGCGGAAACTCTGCATCATGGCACTGTCGGTCATGATCGACGAGTATACGGGATTCGCGTATGACTTGCGCTATGACCAGAAGGAAATCACGGCTTACGCTAAGGCAGTGACACGTTTGGCGGAAACCGCGTGCAGCAAAAAGCATCTCACGGAGCTTCTCTTCGCTCTCGAAGCTGAAATCGCTGACGACTGGGTGCCTCTGGACGAGCGAGGCACCGAACTCCTCAGGCGTGTGTCGAAGCATCGTCGCCGGAAGATTTAACGCCGGACGGCGATACTGTTAGCCGGGCGTGAAGGAATCCCCCACAACGCCCGGCTGCTTGCCGGCGCAACCGAGGCAAGCTCCAGGACCGCCAACTCCATCCCCTCGGTTCTTGAAACCTCCCCCCTTCTCCAGGCGCCACTCCGCTGTCAGCACCAATCCCGCCATCTAGATCAAGTTTGTACCGACAAGTTCTTGCGCCGAGTAGCAAGCGCCGGAGCATGCTGCCATCGGCGCTGGCGTTTGTCTGTTCTGGTTCCTGGACCGCCCCACTGCCCCGGACCACCGCACCCTTCTCTGCCGACCTGAGCAACCGCCCCGGGCGGTCCGCTGCGAGTAGACCGGCACGAACCGTTCCCTGGACCGGTTTCCACCCAGCTGCTGGTCCACGACAGCTTCTTTCCGAGATTCCTTTCTGCCGCCGGCACGATCGCCAGCGTTGACAAGAAAACGTCTACCAGCACCCCATGTAGAGGCACAGCACGTTGCCTCCGTAAAAGGAGACACATAAATGTCAGAAGCCGAACTAAGCAGTACCCAGCAGTCTGGAACTTTAGAAACCGATGCCGCGGTGTTGACCCCCGATGAAGCGCAGCCCGCCGCAGCGGATCAGGAGACCGGGACTACCCAGCCACTGCTGAAGCCGCCGGTCATGGCGGCGTCCTCGCCGGGTCGCGCCATCGAGACGGGAGAGAAGCGCTCTGTTTCTGGAAAGAAATTGGCCGCCAATCGCATCAATGCCCGGCGCTCGACGGGACCGAAGACGGCGGAAGGCAAGGCGAAGAGCGCTCAGAATGCGATTAAACACGGGATTTTCGCCAAGAGATTCCTGCAGGGGGCTTCGGCGGAGACCGTCGCGGAGATGGAGACCTTGATTGGCGAAATGCGGGACTATTATCAGCCGGCCGGCAAGTTGGAGGAAATGTTGGTCGAAAAAATCGTCATTGAAAACGCGCGCTACGCGCGTATTTTGGGGGTTGAGCAAGAGGAACTCGCGCGCAAAAACGCGTTTTTCGGCCCGGCGGTCGATCGCGTCGCGCGCTATGCCACTTCGACCAATCGTGCCCTATCCCGCGCCATCGAAGATCTCGAACGCGCTCAGGCCGCACGGAAGGTGCGCGAGAGGGCGGCGGCAACCACCAGCGCGGAGAAAAACCAGCTCGCCTCTGCGGTCGTGGACGCCGTGGTTCCTAAGAGCGGTGCCTAGCTTCGGCGATGGCGCCCATGGGAAGGAGGTACCGTCGTCAGGCTCAATGCAGCGCTAGGGGCGCCGAAGGCGCGGGCAAAAAAGTGATTTTGCAAAACGAACCCACCGATCACTGACTGGAGCCGTCGTAACTTGAGCTAACCTTGAGTTGAGGCGAGCGGCCGGGCACAGTCAAGGACTGTCTTGACCCAACTCCCCGACCGAAAAATACGCACAATCCGGATGCTGAAACACCAGCGCGCTCACGCTGGCTTCCGGATCCATCATGAATCCATCCGTTAACTCCACGCCGATTTCTTCCGGCCGCAGCAGCTTCCAGATCCCCGCCTGATCCTCTAGATTCGGACACGCCGGATACCCAAAACTGTATCTCTTCCCCCGGTACCGCGAAGTGAATCGCTGCGCCATCGTCATTTCCGGCGGATCAGGAAATCCCCAATCCTCGCGAATGCGCCGATGCAGCCACTCCGCGCACGCTTCAGCTGTTTCGATGGCCAACGCCTGCATTCCGTGTGACTTGAAATAGTACCCGTCATTCTTCGCCCTTTCCGATCGTTCTCGCACTCCTTCGCCCGCCGTCACAACGAAGAGCGCGATGTGATCGCGTTTCCCATCCTTTGCCGGCAGTACGTAATCGCTCAGGCACAAAAAGTCGCCCGCGCGCTGGCGCGGGAACTTGAACGTGTGCACCGGCTCGGCTCCGCCCGGCGCAAACAAATGCATCATCTCTCCATCTGCCTCCGCTTCAAAAAATTGCCACACTGCGCGCGGCTTCATGAATTCCGCCGCCTCGCGTTTCACTTCCTCCATGCTTTCAAACAGCTCCACCGCCTTCGCATCACGTTCTGCGAACCGCTTCTCAAAATCCCCGCGGAATCCCATGTGCCGCCCGTACAGCATGAACGGATTGATGTAGCTCCACACCTCGTTCAAGTCCGGAACCAGCCGCACTTTTCTATCGAGATAAGCTACCTTCGGGATCGGAAGATCCGTCCTCACCCTGGGGGACCTCGCCACCTTGGGGATCTCCGCGACCTGCACCGTTGTCGCAACCGCAAAGCCGTTCCCCGACGCCGTATGCTCATGCAAAACGTGCTCGCGCGTCGCTGGGTCCATCAACTGATTCATCAGCCGCAGCCCCGTCATCGCATCCTTCGCGTAACACACCGCTTTTCCATAGCTCGGTGCAATCTTCGTCTGCGTAAATCTCGCGGAGAGCGCCGCCCCGCCAACCAGCAACGGTATCTCGATCCCCGCATCTTTCAAATCGTTCGCCGTGATCACCATCTGCTGCGCGCTTTTGACCAACAGCCCCGAAAGCCCGATCGCGTCCGGATGATGTTGCAGATAAGCCTTAATCAATTCTTCTGGCGGCACTTTAATTCCCAGATTCACAACGTCATACCCGTTGTTCTTCAAGATTATCTCAACAAGATTTTTCCCGATGTCGTGCACGTCGCCCTTCACCGTTGCCAGAACGATCTTCCCCCGCTTCGCCGTGTCCGCCTTCTCCATGAACTGTTCGAGATGATTCACCGCAGCCTTCATGGCCTCCGCCGATTGCAGCACCTCGGCCACAATCAACTCATTCGCATTAAACAGCCTGCCAACCTCCGCCATTCCCGCCATCAGCGGCCCGTTAATGATATCCAGCGGTGCCGTGCCTTCCGCACGCTTACGTTCCAGGTCTGCGATCAGCCCGTCCCGCGTTCCCTCGATGATGTAATTCGCCAGCCGCTCATCGAGCGGCAGGTCCGCGGCACGCTTCTTTTCTTTCTTCGTTGCCGTACGGAAATATTCGGCAATCGCCGTGATGTGATACTGGTTGACCGCCGCGCGCTGCTCTTTTTCCTGTTCCCGCCAATCCGCCGGAACATTGCGCAGCAACTTCGCCTGCGAATGCTCTGCTGGCACGTCTTTCGGCGGGTGCGAAAAAAGCAGGTTCTCTGCAAGGTCTCGTTCATGTTGTGGAATCGAAGCGAATCGTTCCAGCTTTTCCGTGTTCACGATCGCCAGGTCCAACCCCGCCTTGGTGCAGTAATACAGGAAAACCGAGTTCACTACTTCGCGCGCACCCGCAGGCAATCCAAACGACACATTCGAAATCCCCAGAATCGTCCGGGCATCAGGCAGAGCTCGCTTGATCAGCCGGATGCCTTCCATCGTTTCTACCGCCCCGCCAATGTAATTCTCGTCCCCAGTCGCGCACGGAAACACCAGCGGATCAAAAATAATGTCTTCCGGCGCGAGCCCGTACTTTTCCGTCAACAGAACGTAACTGCGTTTAGCAACGGACAGTTTTCTCTCTCTCGTGAATGCCTGCGCCTGCAGCTTGTCCTCATCTATGCACCCAACGACAACCGCCGCCCCAAAATCATGCGCAATCGGCACCACGCGCTCGAATTTCTCTTCGCCGTCCTCGAGATTGATCGAATTGATGATCGCTTTTCCCTGGCAATACGTCAGCGCCAGTTCGATCGCCGAGGCGTCCGTCGTATCGATCATCACTGGCGCCTTCACTTTTCGAATCAGCTTCTCGTAGAACGGCGCAATGTCCTTCTTCTCATCTCGCTCCGTGCTCTGCAGGCACACGTCCACGATATGTGCGCCGCCTTTCACCTGCCTTCGGGCAATTTCGCTGGCCTCTTCCCATTTCTCTTCGGCCACCAGGTTCTTGAACAATCGCGAACCAATGACGTTCGTCCGCTCGCCAACTAGAAGCGGCCGCGTACTGTCCTCTGCCTCAATCGTCTCGATCCCCGAATACACGGCCCGGTGCGATTCCGCCGGCCGCACCCGCGGCTTTTTGCCATGCACCATTTGAGTAATCGCCCGTATGTGCTGCTCCGTCGTCCCGCAGCACCCACCCACAAAATTCAGCCAGCCATGATCTACAAACTTTTCAAGTTGCGCCGCCAGCGATGTCGGCGTCTCCAAATACTTGCCTTCTTCATCCGGTAACCCCGCATTCGGATAGCACGAGACAAACTCGCTCGAGAGCTGGCTCAAGGTCCGGATATGATCCGTCATGAACTCCGGCCCCGTGGCGCAGTTCATACCAAACGCCAGTGGCTTCGCGTGGCGCAGCGACGCCCACATCGCCTCAACGGTTTGCCCTGCCAGCATTGTCCCCATCGGCTCGATCGTCACCGACACAATTACAGGCACTTGCATCCCGATCTCTTTCGAAAGTTTCTGGATCGCCAGCAGCGCTGCCTTGATATTTCGTGTGTCCTGGCAAGTCTCTACAAGCAGCAAATCCACTCCGCCTTCAACCAGACCTCGGGCCTGCGTGTAATACGCTTCCAGTAAGCCGTCGAACGTCACGCCTCCGGTCACCGTAATCGCCTTAGTTGTCGGCCCCACGGATCCCGCCACAAACCGCGGTCTCCCCGCCGTTGTAAACTCGTCCGCCGCCTTCCGCGCCAATTCCGCCGCGCGCTTATTCAACTCATGCGCGTCTGCTGCCAGCCCGTACTCCGCCAGCACAATCGGGGCTCCGCCAAAACTGTTCGTCTCAACGATGTCCGAACCGGCTTCGAAATACTTCCGGTGAATATCCAGAACCACGTCCGGCCGCGTCCGCACCAGATTCTCGTTGCACCCTTCGAGCGCAGCTCCGCCGAAATCCTCCGCCGTCAAATGGCGCTGTTGCAGCATCGTCCCCATCGCTCCATCGAGCACAAGAATCCGCTCCGAGAGCAGCTCTCGCAGGGCCTTCGCAGATTCGTTCAGGTTGCGCATGCGCGGGGAGTCCACCACTCCTTATCGGACTTCCTCTCGATTTGAGGACACCAGCAGGGAAGGCCGCGTTTGGGGTACCCCTCCATTTTACGCAGCTTCCCCGCAAGAATCGAACGCCTTGCAGCGAATTAGTGCTTTTTAGGCGCGAAAGGTCGTTTCAGCGCCCCGAACGGCATAATCCCAAATGCTATACTGCGCTTCGCCGTCACACGCGACGAATCTATGAGCCGCCATCTGAGAATCATCAACATCGTGGGCGCACGACCTAATCTCCCCAAAATTGCTCCGCTCATTCGCGAGATGCAGTGCCATCCCGAGATTGATCCCATTCTCGTCCATACCGGCCAGCACTACGATGAAGCGCTTTCCGACATTTTTTTCCGTCAGATGGGTATTCCAGCTCCCCACGTCAATCTCGAAGTCGGTTCCGGCTCCCACGCCGCCCAGACCGCCGAAGTTCTCAAGCGTGTCGAGCCAGTTTTGATCGAACGCAAACCCGATCTCGTCCTCGTCGTCGGCGACGTCAATTCCACTATCGCTGTCTCCCTCGCCGCCGTGAAACTCGGCATTCCTGTTGCCCACGTCGAAGCCGGTCTTCGCAGTTTTGACCGTTCCATGCCCGAAGAAATTAATCGCATCCTCACCGATGCCCTCGCCGACTATCTCTTCGTCACCGAAGAAGACGCCATCGGCCATCTCCTCAAGGAAGGCCGTCCCCGCGAATCTATCTATCTCGTTGGCAACGTCATGATCGATTCGCTTCGACATTTTCTGCCCATCGCCCAAAAATCTAGCATCGGCGATGACATGGCGCTCACGAAGGGAACTGCCTGGCAGCGCTTCGCCGTCCTCACCTTGCATCGTCCTTCCAATGTCGACTCCACGGAAAAGCTCGCTGAACTCCTAAGCGCCATCAACTCCATCGCGGCGGAAGTTCCTGTCATTTTTCCCGTCCATCCCCGCACCCAACAGCGCCTTTCTAGCGCAGGCATCAAGACGCATCCTCAGCTAAAGCTTATTTCCCCCATTGGCTATCTCGATTTTCTCTGCCTTCTCAGCAAGTCCACCCTTGTCCTCACCGATTCCGGCGGCATTCAGGAAGAAACCACCGCCCTCGGCGTCCCTTGCCTAACCCTCCGCGAGAACACCGAACGCCCCATCACTATCTCCGAGGGCACAAATCAGCTCATCGGTACCGATCCCGCCAAAATCATCGTTGCTGCCCAACAAATCCTCGCGGGGAAAGGCAAGCCCGGCCGCATCCCGCCCTACTGGGATGGCCATGCCGCCGAGCGCATCGTCCAGGTTCTGCTTCAAAATCCACCCGTTGGCCCTCACCTAAAAAGCGCCCTACCTGCCACGTAACAATTCGAGAACAGCCCCTTCCCAAGAGACTTGCCCCTCAGGACAGTTTTCACTACGCTGGCCTACAGTGGCTACCAAGCGAGCATCTCCCAAATTAACTGTTTGCATCCTGTCGCCGCACCCGCTGGTGCTGAGCGAATTCGAACGCGTTTTGGCGAAGGCTCCTTTCAAAGTCGTCTCCAAGCAGCTCGAATCCACGCTCGCGCCCGACATGCGAAATTTCGAGCCGCCCGTCGCTCAGGTCTACGTAGTCGATGGCCATGCAGCACGCCCCGCTACCGGCGCACTTCTGGCCAATCTTCTCGAGCGCCATCCTGAAGCGCGCCTCATCGTCGTAGGTGAACAACACACCGACGCCAACAGCTATCAACTCCTGCGCCTCGGCGTGAAGGGCCTCCTGACCTACACCGAAGCCCGCGAGCAGTTGACCCGTGCGCTGCCTCTCGTCGCGAATGGCGGGTTCTGGGTTCCGCGCTCCGTCCTCTCCGGCTTCGTCGATTCCGTTCTTACCAGCCAGGGCCGCCGCCTCAAAACCGATTCCGTCACGAATCTTAGCCGCCGCGAGCAGGAAGTTCTCGATTCTCTTCTCGAGAATCTCTCCAACAAGGAGATCGCCAACAAACTAAACATCGCCGAGCGCACCGTGAAATTTCACGTCTCCAATCTCCTTAGTAAATTCGGTGTCCGCCGCCGTGCCGATCTAATTCTCCTCACATTCCAGCGTCGTATGACTCCCGTTTAGACTTTTCGCCCCGGATTCCCCACGCAACGTCCGTCCTTATCCAATTCGCCGCTGACAACTCTTCGCCATCCTGCTAACTTTGATGTTTGCGTGATTCTCCAATTTTCTCTCTAATGAAGGCGAGGTCACTTCCTTGAACGTTCTTGTCACCGGAGCAGCGGGCTACATCGGCAGCATCTGCGCGGAGTTTCTTCTCTCCCGCGGCTACCACGTCATCGCCTTGGATAACCTTCAGGAAGGCCATCGCGCCGCCGTCCCGCCCGCCGCGCTTTTCTGCCAGATCGATCTCGGCGTCCGCGCCCAAATAGAAGAAGTCTTCTCCAAACAAAAAATCGACGCGGTGATGCATTTCGCCGGCGAAGCCCTCGTCGCCAAATCTGTCCGCGAACCCAGCACGTTCTACGCTGCCAATATTGCCTGCGGCGTCAATCTTCTTGATGCGATGACGCGCCACGGGGTGAAAAAACTCATATTCTCCTCCACCGCCGCCACCTACGGCGAACCCCACACCGTCCCCATCCCCGAAGATCACCCTAAAAATCCCATCAACCCCTACGGCAAATCCAAACTCCGCTTCGAGGAAATCCTCTCCGACTATCGCGCCTACACCGGCCTCCACTACGCCACCCTCCGCTATTTCAACGCCGCCGGCGCCTCTGCCGAACGTGGCGAAGCCCATCGCGTCGAAACACATCTCATCCCGCTCGTTTTCAATGCCGCCCTGGGAATCATTCCCCAACTCGAAGTCTTCGGCTCCGATTACCCTACGCCCGATGGCACCTGCGTCCGCGATTACATTCACGTCCTCGACATTGCCGATTCGCACGTCCGCGCTCTCGAATCCATCGAAAACGTTTCCGGCGAAGCTTTCAATGTCGGCAATAGCCGCGGATTCTCCATCCTCGAGGTGCTCGACGCCGCCGAACGCATCACCGGCCGCAAAGTTCCACGGAAACTTTCGCCTCGTCGCCCCGGCGATCCCGCCGTCCTCGTCGCCAGCAAGGACAAGCTTCAACGCATGCTTGGCTGGGAAGCCCAGCACTCTTCTCTCGAAGAAATAATCACTTCGGCCTGGTTATGGAAACAGAAGCATCCCCACGGCTACGCCGAAGCCACTTCCGCTTAGCTTTTAATGGAGTTCCAGAGTTCGAGAGGGGCCAAACTACTGCGCGCAAGCTTTGGACTACTCACTCCTCACCACCCACTACTCACTTCATATTAATCGGCAATCTTAAACCAAAAAATGCACCATAACGCCTTCACGCCGTCTTTCCACGTAATTTTCTTCCCCTCTTCATACGTCCGCCCCGCGTAGCTGATCGGCACCTCGTAAATCCGCCACTTGCCCTTCGCCACCTTTGCCGTAATCTCCGGCTCGAATCCAAACCGGTTCGATTTCAGCTTGATTCCCTGCAAGACTTCTTTCCGGAACACTTTGTAGCACGTCTCCATGTCCGTCAGTTTCAGGTTCGTCATCACGTCCGATAGCAGGGTCAGCATCCGGTTCGCCACGTAGTGCCAGAAGTAGTGCACCCGCTGCGGCCCTGACAAAAATCTCGATCCGAATACTACGTCCGCCCGCCCATCGATAATCGGCGTCAGCAGCGTCGGGTAATCCTTCGGGTCGTACTCCAGATCCGCATCCTGTACCAGCACGATATCTCCGGAGGCTTCCGCGAATCCGCGCCGCATTGCCGCGCCCTTGCCCTGATTTCGCGTCTGGAAAAATATCCGCAAATCCCGCACATCCACAGGATCCCCGCCATCATGCGCAGCGGCGTGCGTTTCGTCCTTTTCCTGCGCCTGTTTCATCCCCTCCAGATACTGCCGCGTTCCGTCCGTCGAGCAATCATCCACGATCACGATTTCCATGGGCATCTCCGTTTCCGAGACGCGCCGCAAAATCTCCTCAATCGTGTTTTTTTCGTTGTATACGGGAATCACAACCGATAGTTTGGGATTGTCCAGCGCAGAGGGGTGTCGTCGTAGTGCACACATTTTCAGCAACCGATTGTAGCGGCCCTTCCCACATCGAGTAAAGCCTGTGCGGCGCCCTCCTTCCGAGGATGACCCCGCTGCGCTATCCTATAGCTTTGAATTTCGATCAGTTTCGATCGCATTCCGAAGACAAATGTCCACTTTCTTCATCCAACAATTCGGCTGCCGAGCCACCCAAGCCGATGGCGCCGCCATCGAGCGCCAGCTCCTCGACCGTGGTTGCACTCTCGCGCCCGATCCCTCCGCTGCCTCTATCGTCATCCTTAACACCTGCACGGTCACGGCCGCCGCCGACGCCCAAGCCCGCGACGCCATCCGCAAAATTCGCGCCCAAAACCCCGCCGTTCAACTCATCGTCACCGGCTGCTATGCCCAGCGCGCCCCCGAAGAACTAGCCGCGCTCCCCGGCGTTTCCCACGTCGTCGGCAATTCCCACAAGCCCCAAATCCCCAATCTCGTAACTCAAATCGCTTCGGCCGCACTCCACCAATCCGCGGAAAAACAAAATATCATTCCCGGTAAAGCGATTGAAGGTTCCCAGCCTTTTGTAAAGAACTGGCAGCTCCCCCAAGCCTCGGTTGCTGCGAATCCGCCCCTCGCCCCGATCCTCTCCGCCGATATCTTCGCCCACCCCGAGTTCCTCTCCGCTCCCATCCACGGCGGCGAATCGCATCACACCCGCCCCATCCTCAAAATCCAGGACGGCTGCAACAACCGCTGCTCCTTCTGCGTCATCCCCTTCGTCCGCGGCAAATCCCGCAGCCTCCCTCCCGGCGCCGTCCTCCGCGAAATCCAATCTCTCGGCGCATCCGGCTCGCGCGAAATCGTCCTCTCCGGCATCAACCTCGGCACCTACGGCCGCGACCTTACTCTTCGCGTCGAATTTATAGACCTCCTCCGCCGCATCCTCGACGAAACCACCGTCGAACGCCTCCGCATCAGCTCCATCGAGCCTCAGGACGTCACGCAAGACCTCATCGATCTCTTCGCCGCCTCCGACCGCATCGCCCAGCATTTCCACATGCCTCTCCAATCCGCCTCCGACCGCATCCTCGCCGCCATGCACCGCTGGTATCGCTCCGAGCACTACGCCCGCCGCCTCGACCTGATCCACGACCGCCTTCCCCACGCCGCCATCGGCGCCGACGTCATCGCCGGCTTCCCCGGCGAAACCGAATCCGACCACGCCGCCACCCTCTCCTTCATCGACCGCCACCCCTTCACCTATCTCCACGTCTTCTCCTATTCCGTGCGCCCCGGCACCAAAGCCGCCTCCCTCCCCGATCACGTTCCCGCCGCCACAATCAAGCGCCGCGCCCGCGAACTCCGCTCCCTCTCCGAATCCAAATCCGCCGCCTTCCGCCGCTCCCGACTCAACCACACCCTCCGCGTCCTAACCCTCCACCGCGACGAACGCTCCATCTCTGAACACTCCGGCATCGAATACACCCCTGCCCTCTCCTCAAATTATCTGCGCGTCCAAATCCCAGGAATTTTCCCCGCAAATCTTTGGCAGGATGTTGCGATCGCATCCGAAGAAGGGAACTACATTGTAGGCGAGCCTGCAGCAATTGACTGCGAACTCTCTGTGAACTCTGTGCTCTCAGCGGCCTCTGTGTAAAATTCTTTCTTTCGCATTTCGAATATCGTGTTTCGAATTTCGTTATCTATCCCTCGAAAATCACCTGCGCCAAAGCCATCCCCTCCGTATGCGTAATGCTCAACGCAATTCGCTTTACTCCCAACTCCTCGGCAATCTTCTTCGCCGCCCCATCCAATCGAATCGTTGGCCGCCCGCCCTTTTCCCGCACCACCTCGAAATCCACCCACCGCACCCCGCGCCTCCAGCCCGTCCCCAAAGCTTTCATCGCCGCTTCCTTCGCCGCAAACCGCCCCGCATACCGCTCATACTTGTTCCGGAATCCCTCGCAATACTCCCGCTCCGCTGCCGTAAACACACGCCGCAAGAACGGCTCCCCATGCCGCTCAATCGCCCCCCGAATCCTTTCCACCTCCGCCAAATCCACTCCCATCCCAATAATCACCAGTCACCTGTAGTGGCGGGTCTTTAGACCCGCGTTTTTTCTTACTTTTTCTTCTCTGCGCTCTCTGCTTCTCTGCGAACTCTGCGTAATTCTTTTTCCGTTCTTCTTTCTGCGCAGGCTTCCACTTGCCCCGCCAAATTACTTCTCTATTCTCGCTCCCGCCAGCTCCGCCACCGCCGCCAAGGTAGTCTGCGTCGCATTCAACCCCAGCCGGAAATCCGCATCCGAGTAAGTCTTATATAAATCCGTCGGCTGGTGCCATTGAGGATCCCACCCGTTTCCAATCTGCGTCCCGCGCTCGTTTTCGCGCACGCTCAGCGAGGGCACCACGTCCATGAACGAACTCGAATCCGTGTTCGTCATGTGGCTGCTTACGCTCGCTGGATAATCCGTCGCGTACTTTTCGTCCGCTCGCTCCAGCACCCACGCCAATTCCTGCGCCTCGGCCGCGAACTTCGACTTCGACTGAAACTCGATATTGATGTCCGCTTCGGGCCTCTGAGCTTTGCTCACCGTTCCATCCGCTCGCGGCATCCCGTGATCGAAGAGCATCATATCGTGCATGATCATTCCCAGCCATTTCGGCTCCGGGTAACGCCCCGAGCCCGGCGGGTCCTCTTTCCCTTGCAAACTCTCCCGCCGCTCCACGTACGCCTTGCTCCCATTCAGTCCCGTTTCCTCGTTGTTCCACAAAATGAATCGCACCGAGCGGTCCGTCTTCACGTCCGGGCTGCTCAACACGCGCGCCACTTCCATCACCAGCGCCGTTCCCGACCCATCGTCATTCGCCGCTTCGCCCCAGCCAATCCCGTCCATGTGCCCGCCGATGATGTACATTTCATCGGGATGCGTCGTTCCAATCTTCGTGCAATAAACTTCTTCGCGCGCCCCCGGCGTCGATGGTTGTGTGTCCAGCGCCCGGATTCTCTCGTCCGGCTGCTTGTTCGGATCAATATTCACTCCCGTCGCCACGCGGTTCCCGCGAGGCCGTCCCCCGCCGACCGCCACCGGTATCTGCCCCGCGGGCGGCCGTGGACGCCGTTCTCGCGGCGGCCCAGGCTCATAGTCATACTTCAGCCGCTCCGTGTTCGTGCACCCATAACTCTTCAGTTGCGCCTCGATCCAATCCACCGCTTTGCGATTCCGGTCCGTCCCCTGCCGCCGGTCCCCGAACTCCGTCAGCCCCTTAATCGTAGCCTTATACCGCTCCAAATCCAGCCGCCCCACCAGCCCCGTTATCGTCTCAGAACTGGCACTCTGGCCCGCCCCCGCCGCAGTCGCCGCCGACTGCCCCCAAGCCTGCGGACTCAGCGAAACTCCCAACACGCCCACCGTCGCAATCACCAATTTCCATCCCATTTCTACCCCCTCCAACTCGCGCATATTCCCATCTTGTTCCAAGACCAGCTCTCGGCCTCGCTGAAATTATTGGTTTGTCCGTTCTCGTTTGCCCATTCTCGTTCGCCACATGGATGCAATCACCTCCGGCCAGAACGTGATCTGCATCAGAACAAAGGGGAGCGCGGCAACAGACAAACTCATCAGGAGCGCACCCCGCCTAAGCCCGAAGCCGAAGCGCAAGATAAGATAAACAGCAAGACCCAGCACTGAAAACATTGCCGAAAAAAGAGCCCCAAGCCCGACTGTTTCTCCAACGCGCCGGCTTCTCTCGTTGTCACCAAGATGGTCCCACTCTGTGGCGCCCGTCAAATACCTCTGACCACATATACAGACATAAGTCTCACGCCCTAGTGGCGCCCAAGCGTGCGATTGGCCAACGCGAAATTGTTTTGTTACGTCGCGCCCGCACCTGTCGCAGACATACGCATGTGCTCTACTTGGGAAAGCGCTCGCAGGAAGTGTAACTACCTGACGTGCGTTTATGTTCAAGGTGAGCATGTTCGTCGCTGGACTAACCCGGCTCTATGAATCTGTGATTATACTGTTAGTTGGATGCCGATCATCAAATCATCACCGGGCGCCACCACTCGCAAACGCCAAGCCACTCCGTATTCTTGGACCATCCGCACTCCGCGCGGCCTGAAACTCCTCCAAGTCCCCGCCTTCTCCAAACTCCCCTGGCTAATCCACGCCTTCAGCATCCGCCCCGGGGGCATCTCCCCGCTGAACAACGAAAAAGTCCTCAACGTAGGCTTCACCGATTGGGACACCCGCGAAAACGTCCAAGAAAACCGCCGCCGCTTCCAATCCGCCGCAGGCGCCCCCGATCTCCCCTTAATCACCCTAAAACAATTGCACTCCGACGTAATCCATCTCTTTGACTCCGCCCCCTCCGATCCCTGCCGAGGCGACGCCAGCATCACCAACCGCCCCGGTCTCCTTCTGGCCATCCAGACCGCCGACTGCGTCCCCATTCTCCTCGTCGACCCCAAAAAACGAGCCATCGCCGCCATCCACGCTGGCTGGCGCGGCACTCTCGCCCGCATCGCCGCCAAAACCATCGGCAAAATGCAAATGCATTTCGCTACCAACCCCCGCGACCTCCTTGCCGCCATCGGCCCCAGCATCGGCCCTTGCTGCTACGAAGTCGGCACCGAAGTCGCCACTCAATTCCTCTCCCAATTCTCCGACGCCCCCTCCTACTTCGACGAATTCCGCACCGGCGACGAGCCCAACCCCGTCCAGTGGCTTAACATGATGCCTCCCGGTCACCAGCCCGCGCCCAAAGGCGTCCTCCTCGACCTGCGCAAAGCCAACCGCTCCCAGCTCTTAGCCGCCGGCCTCCGTCCCCAAAATATCCACACCATCGACTTTTGCACCGCCTGCCGACCAGACCTTCTCTTCTCCTACCGCAAGCAAGGCCCCGCCTCCGGCCGCCTAATGTCCGTCATCGCCCTCCGCTCGTAATGTGGAGTGCGGGATCTTGATCCCGCTTTTCAGATTGACCCAACTGAAATGGGCTGCTCTACGCGCAGCCAAACTTCGCAGAATTTTAATATCAGTGTGCACTTGTCAGTGTACAAGATATTGTGTACACTGCATCCATGAAGAACATCACTCTAAGTGCCGACGCTGATCTCATCGAAAAGGCCCGCGAAGCCGCAAAATCCGAAAACACCACTCTCAACGCCGCCTTCCGCGAATGGCTCCGATCCTATGTCCGCAAATGCAACTTGGAAGCTCATCGCGCTCTGCGGGAAAGCTTGAAACATATCGATGCCGGGGGACCTTACACGCGTGATGAGCTGAATGAGCGTTAAATTCTTCCTCGATACCAATGTCTTTGTCTATGAGGACAGCCCAAGTCATCCCGCGAAACAGGCTATCGCCATGCGGCTCGTCGATGACGCTTTTGCTTCTGGCAAGGGAGTCGTCAGTTTTCAGGTCGTGCAGGAGTTCTTCAGCGTCGCGTTTCGCCGCTTCCACCCGCCCATGTCACACACCGAGGCTGAACGGAAGCTGGCAATCACGTTCGCTCCGCTACTGATGGTCCATTCGTCCTACTCGCTCTATCAGCACGCTCTCTTACTCACCCGGAAGTATTCTCTTTCCTGGTACGATTCGCTGATCGTCGCGGCCGCCATCGAAGCCGACTGTCGCATCCTGTATACGGAAGATTTGCAACACAGCCAAAAATTCGGCAACCTCCAAATTCAAAACCCTTTTCTGTAATGTTTTCCTGTAGTCTTTTTCTTGACAAAGTCTTACCCTAAGTGTATAAATAATTGTAGGTAATATTGTCATTCGCCTTGCGTAACGCCAGCTTCCAGCTGGCGTTTTTGATTTGCAGGTAGCACAGTCACTCTTGACTGTGTGCATTTCGACCGTTGAGCCACATCCTCGCGGGAGCGCAGCCGGTCAAATGTAGATAAAGCCAATTTCCCCGTCCGGGGAGTCCGATATTGCACAGTGTTAGTGCAACACAAAGTCCTTTAGAATGAACACTTGTGAATCTGTATCAAAATAAAGGACTTTAACCAGCTTTAGAATGAACACTTTTACGAAACCTGGGGAGGGGTAGCCAAATCAGGCAGGGTACAGACTGGGCACATCCCTGACAGAACAGACTGGGAACATCCCCGACACTACTCCTGAGCCACCGGCGCGCTCTGTACTTGAGTCAACGCCAACTGCCCGCAAGCAGCCATCACATCCCGGCCTCGCGAATATCTCGTAAACGCGGGCACCCCCTTGTCGATCAGGGTTCGGTGAAACTCATTGACCCGTTCTTCCGTCGGTTCCCTGAACGGCAGCGCTCCCGGATTCCACGGAATCAGGTTCACTTTCACGCGCCCCATGTCGCTCATCAGTTTTGCCACGCGGCGTGCGTCTTCCGCCGAGTCGTTGACTCCGCCGAGCAGAACATATTCAAAGGTGATGTATTCACGCGACCCACGTGGAAATCTCTTGCAAGCCTCCAGCAGCATGTTCAGCGGATATTTCCTGTTGATGGGCATCAGCGCATCGCGCTGCTCATCGTTCGATGCATTCAAAGAAATCGCCAGCTTCGGTCGAACCTTTTCCAGCGCGAGCCGCTCGATTCCCGGCACGATTCCGCTGGTCGAAAGCGTCGCATGTCTCGGCGCAATCCCGATACCCGCGGGATCAAGCAGAATCCGCAGCGCCGCCATCACCGCATCGAAATTCAAGAGCGGCTCTCCTTGGCCCATCAACACAATATTCGTCTGCGGCATCAATTTTTCTTTATGTTCCTGCAGCGGCAACAAAACCTGGGCTAGAATTTCTCCCGGCGTCAAATTCCGAATCAACCCCAGCTGCGCCGTCAAACAAAACTGGCAATCCACCGCGCAACCGGCCTGCGTCGAAATACAAATCGTTTGCCGTCCCTCGCTCGGCATGAACACCGCTTCCACCGACGCCGGCCGCAGCGGTCTTCTCTTCTCCGTGCCCTCTGCGATCTCTGTGTTAATTCTTTCTTTTTCCGGTTCGTTCAGCTCGAACAAATACCGCACCGACCCGTCGCTCGAAGAAAATCTCTGCTTCACCACCGGCAACGTACTCGTCGCCTCCGCAGCCAAGCGCTCGCGAAAAGTCGCCGGCAAATTCGTCATCAGAGCGACGTCGAACTTTCTCTCCGCGTAGAGTGCGTTGTAAATTTGCCCGCCGCGATACGCCGGCTCGCCCATCACCGCGCACATGGCGCGCAACTCTTCTTTGGATTTACCCAGCAATTCCATAAACGTTCCTGCTTTGCCCTTAACTCTTTTTGATCCGCCGAATCACCCTACAGAATATCGTGTTTTGCTCACGTTTTTCTTCTTTGCCCGATGACTCGCATCTTTCAGCGGTATAATTTTCTCGCCATGCCAAAGGAACTCGTCATCGAGCAACTCGCGATTTCCGACTGGGTCAAAAACCTCGCCGCGATTCCGGAGCGCGAATTCACTCTCGAAACCGTTCAAGAGTATATCGTCCACCATGCCGTCCGTCCCGCATCGCTCGAAAAATACTGCTTCTTCTCCAAAGGGAATTACACGCGCAATCTTATTTTCAAAAATGATCTCTTCGAGTGCATGACCATTTGCTGGGAAGTCGGCCAGTCCAGCCGCATCCACAATCATCGCGACCAGAATTGCTGGATGTCCGCTCCCATCGGCCGTCTGAAAATCCAGAATTTCCGCGTCGAAGAAAAGGACGCCTCCTGCGGTAAATGCAAAATCGTTCCCACAGAAATCTACGAGATGAATGCGACGAATCCCGTGCACGTCAATCCGCTCGAGCCCGTTCATCAAGTTCTGAATCTGCCTGAATTCGCGCAGCGTGCTGTCAGCATTCACGTTTACTCCAAACCATTCGATTCCTGCGAGGTTTACACCCGCGAAAAAGGCACCTACGGCGACGTCCCTCTCCATTACACCAGCGAATACGGCAAGCTCCACCCCGACGAAAAGCTCCTCTAGCGCTTCTGTGGCACAGAGTTCACTCTGTGCCCGCGCCGACGGAGCGGCCATGCAAATGGAAGCGTGCCTGTGTCACAATTAAAGCATGGCAGGCGCCACGGAAGTTCGCGACATCCAGAAACATGTTCTCGGCAACGGCCTCGTGGTCATCACCGAGACGATGTCCCACGTGCGCTCCGTCTCCGTGGGCGTGTGGGTGCGCAATGGTTCCCGCCGCGAAATCCCGGAAGAAAACGGCCTCGCCCATTTCATCGAGCACATGGTATTCAAGGGTACGGAGCGGCGCTCCGCCGAAGCCATCGCCCGCGAAATGGATTCCGTCGGCGGCATGCTCGACGCGTTCACTTCCAAGGAGCAGATCTGCTTCAACGCCAAAGTTCTCGACGAACATTTGCCGATCGCCTTTGACGTGATCGCCGACCTCGTGCTTCGTCCCAAGTTCGATTCCAGCGACGTCAAGAAAGAGCGCCAGGTCGTGCTCGAAGAGATCAAGATGGATCTGGACAATCCCGAATATCTTCTCCACGACATCTTCACGCGAGGATTTTGGCCCGAACATCCACTCGGCCGGCCCATTCTCGGGACTCCGGAAACGGTCCGCCAGTTCAATCGCCAGCATTTGAACGAGCGCTTCCGCGATTGGTTCGCGCCGGACCATCTGGTGATCACCGCGGCGGGGAATGTCACGCACGAAAAAGTGTTGGAGCTCGTGCAGCGCGAGTTCGGCGACCTGCGCCCGGCGCGCACGCTCGAAGACCACACGGCTCCCGTCACGCACGCGCCCATCCATCTCGAAGCCAAGCGCGACCTCGAACAAGTTCACGTCTGCATCGGTGTTCCCGCGCTTCCGCTCGGCCACGAAGCGCGCTTCGCCGCCGCGGTCCTCAACAATCTTCTCGGCGGCGGTATGTCCTCGCGCCTGTTTCAAAATATCCGCGAAAAGGAAGGCCTGGCCTACGCCGTCTTCAGCGAGCTGACGCCCTATTCCGACGCCGGCATGTTCACCGTTTATGCCGGCACGGCGCAAGAAACCATCGGGCAAGTCATTGACCTGACCATTAAGGAATTTCGCGCGATGAAGGAAACGCCGGTCAGCGAAGAAGAGCTCACGCGCGCAAAAAATCATCTCAAAGGTTCGCTGATGCTTTCGCTCGAATCCACCAGCTCGCGCATGTCGAATCTCGCGCGCCAGGAACTTTATTTTGGACGCTTTTATTCGCTCGACGAAATCCTCGCCTCGATTGAAACAGTAACGCTCGACGAAGTCCAGGCTCTGGCCCACGATTTCTTCCGCCCCGAACAAATTGCCGTCACCGTCCTCGGCCCTCTGAACGGATTCACCCTCGATCGCTCCCGCCTCGCCTGCTGAGGCTTCGAGGATTATTGGGCGGAACTCGCTGCCAGCCAGTCGACGGAGAATTCAACTGTTTGCGGATAACTTGGAAGGATCTTCAGATTACCCCTGCTGGACAATGTGGCCAGAGGCTTCAGTTGCGCCAGGATATTACCAGAGTTGGCGTCTATGAGAAGAACCTGGAAGTCAGCATTCTGCTGTTTCGGTGGCAATTCGCCACTCCCGGCAAGATTAGGCAAATAGACTTCAAAAGATCCGTCCTGTTCCACTGAGGATTTGGCTATGTCCAAGCTTAAGACGAAACCGTCTTGAATCCCAAAAAATCCGTGCGCCCAGACTCCAAGATATCGAATCTGTACTTCCATCTCTCGATCCAGAGTCGCCGGATCACGAGAGAACTTGCCTTGGAGCCTGGTTTCCCCAACAGGCACACAATGGAATTCTCCTTCACGAGAGCTCGTTGAGAGATCAGCCACGCTAAGCGTTTGGATTTGGCAGTCCGGAGCATAGAGAACGGCTTTCAATCCTTTCGCTGGTTTTCTGTCAACCTCGGTGTGAATCAGGATCGCGTTATCTCCATCCTGGTCAACTTTGTAACCGCCAAACCCGCCGAAGTCGCCGGTTAGGAAGTATCGCACTTGTAGCTGCGCAGATTTGACGGATGGGTCAATTCGGAAAACGAACGTGTTTTCAGCAGTTGGGATATTCATCGCCAGGGATGACCGGAAGAGGAAGGAAAACAGCGTTAGAAATGTCCAATACGCGGCCACGTCGGTTCCTCCTATGTTATCGCCAATCTAAAACCATCTTGAATGACAGTGGAAGACGCATATTCAATATGCAAGACCCGGCGCGGCGCGGCCGATTGAGATTTTGATGATGCATGGACAATCAGTGGCCGCATCGCGAGAATTCCGCCGCGCGGCACGAAACAATCAATTGCGTCCACCTTGGTGGACAGCTCGTGGAGTTGCTCGTCGGAGAGAACACCAAGGTCTTGAGTTCGGGGCAGGACGCGGAGCGGGCCGTTTTTGGCAACAGAGTCGTCAAGGTGCAACCGCAGGGCCAAAACTTGTACTAGGGCACTTGCCGGAGCATGCGCATAGTGAACGCCATCTTTGACTGACCAGGGGCCCCAACCAGGAACCTCTTGGGGTTCTTTGAGCGGCAATGCTGTGTCTTGATGCCACACGACCAGCCAGTTGGACGTTGGCGACTTGTCGAAAAGTGTCGCGCGAAAAGGAATTGCCCGCGGCCCGAGAGTTTCTTGAGCTAAATGAAGCAGGCGCGGATCGCGCGCGAGGGCTGCGACGCTCGCATCTTTCATTGCGTGGCGGATTCCGGCGCGGCTGCGGGGGAGCTCCGATAGCCGCAATGCCGTGCAGAGGGCTGAAATTTCGGCGTCAGAAAGCACTTCGGGGACGATCGCGAATCCATAGTTCTCGATTTGCTGGGGAATCGTCAGCATGCTGTCTTTAGCCAACATGACCCGTCTATTCTAGCCGCTCTTTTCGCGTTGACGCGCGGGAATCGCTCTGCCATGATTCTGAAAATTCGTTTGCGGGCTTAGTTAGCGGGCGACATCGTAGCACCGGGATTTAGCCCGGCAGTTTTTCTTGGCGGTAGCGAGGAGCAACCGATCGGCTTGCGGGTTTCCATCCTGGCGTCAGGCAGTTCGGGCAACATCACCTTGCTCGAGACCGAGCGCACCCGCCTCCTCGTGGACTGCGGCCTGGGCAAACGCGAAACGCTGGCGCGGCTTGCGGCCATCGAACAAAGCGTCGAGCGCATCGACGGCATCCTCATCACGCACGAACATACGGATCACTGCAACGGCCTCCCGCAAATGCTCGGCCTGTGGAAGGCGCCGCTCTACGTCACGGAAGGCACGATGGGTGCGCTTCAGCGAGTTCTTCCCGAGTCTTTCGGCAAGCGCCTCAACGGTGTCGAAACTATTCAAGCTGGCCAGAACTTCGTCGTCGGCGACATTGATGTACATGCGATTCGAGTCAGCCACGACGCGGCTGACCCTATTGCTTTTACGTTTCGGACCAACGGCACGAAGGTAGCGATCGTCACTGACCTTGGATATCTGCCCAATCATGTTAAGGTTCATCTTCGCGACTCGGACTGCCTCGTACTCGAATCGAATCACGATCTGGAGATGCTCAAGGTCGGCCCTTACCCCTGGATCGTTAAGCAACGGGTGCTCAGCAATACTGGGCATCTTTCCAATCACGCTGTCAGCGAGTTTCTCGCTGATTCTGATAGTGTCACGGGTTTCGATGCACGGGCGCGTTACCTTGTTCTGGCCCACCTGTCGCAGGAGAATAACAATCCTTTCACTGCCGAGATTTCAGCCAAGGAAGCGCTTGGCCGTCGCGCTACGGAGTGCGCATTTCAAGGCGAACTTCTGCTCGCCTCGCAGGACGTACCCCTCAAGCCGCTCGAACTTTGAAGAGCGCGCTCTATTGACTCTTCGCGATTCGCAAAAGCGGGAGCAGAGCTCCCGCACTCCAAGCCTGAAGAGCCGCTAAATTCCGTTGGCTTTTTCTCAAATGCTCCTCTACACTTGTGTTGTTCTTGGTAGAGGTGCGGAGGCCATGAGTAGCCGGGCGAGCGGTTCCGAGCAGCTTCGGAGCGTCAGGCGAAAGGGGCAAAGTTGTAGCAGCGAACTCCGCCGAAATCGCAGCGGCAGCTGAAGCCGCGGCGGTTGGGGAACAGGGCTAAGGCCTGTTCACTGTCATCCGTTTAGATGGCTGCAAAGATTCTGCGGCCAGAGCTAAAGCCGGATGGAGCGCTATCGAGAGGCAGCAGCCCCGAGCAGTCTCGTCGCGGTTCCTTCCTTTCGTTTCGCTCCTTCCAGAAAAATTCGAGCTGAATGAATCTTTTCGAGCTTACCCGCGCGCTGGTCGACATCGAGTCGATCACCAACCACGAGAAAAACGTGGCCGACTTCCTGTTCGCGCAGCTTTCTTTTCTGGCCGCGCGGTCCGGTGGCCGGCTCGAACGCATGCCGGTCGAGCCGAACCGCGATAACATTTTTGTGAGCTGGGGCGAGCCGATCGTCACGCTTTCGACGCATCTGGACACCGTCCCACCGTTTTTTCCCTCGCTCGAGGACGCGGATTTCATCTGGGGTCGCGGCTCCTGCGATGCCAAAGGCATTATCGCGGCGATGATCGTCGCCGCGGAAAAGCTGCTCGATTCCGGCGTCGCAAATTTTGGGCTGCTTTTCGTGGTTGGCGAAGAGCGCAACAGCGCGGGCGCAAAAGTTGCCGCCGTGAATCCGCGTGGCTCGCGTTTTCTGATCAACGGCGAGCCAACGGAAAATCATCTTGCCCTCGGCTCGAAAGGCGCTCTGCGTTTTGAAGTAACGGCGCATGGCAAGCTCGCGCACTCCGCGTATCCGGAATTGGGCCATTCTGCGATCCACACGCTGCTCGATGTTTTGCGCGCAATCCGCATGATCGAGTTGCCGCACGATCCACTCCTTGGCCAGAGCACGCTCAATATCGGCGTGATCGCCGGCGGCCGCGCGCCCAACGTAATTGCGGACCATGCGCAGGCGGAAATCATGTTTCGCACTGTAGGCGATCCTGAGGCAACTCGCCAGGCCGTTCTGGCCGCTGCCGCGGGTCGCGCTGAAGCGCGCGAAGTTTTGCACTCGGCCGCGCTCCGGCTCACGCCATTCGACGGCCTTCCTACAACCGTTGTCGCTTTTACCACGGACATCCCCACCTACAACGGAGCATGGGGCAAGCCTTTCCTTATCGGCCCTGGCAGTATCCATTTGGCGCACACCGCCGAGGAACGCATGCCGAAAAAAGAGCTGTCCGAAGCTGTCGAAATTTACGCGCGCATGGTCAAGCAGCTTCTCGCTACGGGAGCCGCGACGCCATGAGCCAAAACCTCGCCATCGTTGGCTGCGGGAAGATGGGCCAGCTCATCGAAGGGCTCGCGCCGGAATATGGATTCGCGGTAAGCGCTAAATTTTCCAGCGGCGGCAATGCGCACGCGCATGGGCTTTCGCACGAAACGCTGCGCGGCGTCGACGTCGCGGTGGAATTCACCACGCCCGAAGCTGCGCCAGAAAATATCCGCCGCCTCGCCGCTCTTGGCGTCAACTCCGTCGTAGGCACGACCGGCTGGCTCGATCAGCTTCCCTCCGTTCGCGAAGCCGTTATCCACGCGAAGACGGGGCTTGTCTGGGCGGCGAATTTTTCCGTGGGCGTGAATATTTTTATCGAGACTGTGGCTCGTGCCGCGGCATTGCTCGCCAGACACCCCGAATACGAAGCCTGGGGCTGGGAGATTCATCATTCAGCGAAGAAAGATGCGATTTCGGGAACGCTGAAAAAACTAGCGGAAGAGATGCGCAGCGCGGGTTACACGCGGCCGGTGAGCATCAGCTCGAATCGCGCCGGTGCGACTCCTGGCACACACGAAATTGGCTTTGACTCGCTGACCGACACGATCACGCTCCGCCACACGGCCCGCAGCCGCGAAGGTTTTGCGCGCGGCGCGCTGCAAGCGGCGCGCTGGATCGTCGGCAAGAGAGGCTTTTTCGAGTTTATGGAAATTCTCGGAGAGCTCAGCGAGGAGAGTTCTCGTTTGGGAGCGGAGAGCTCGTCCCAGAAAGTGTGAGTTCGGTAGTTCGACGTTTAGAAAAAGAAGGAGAAACTTCATGTTCACCGGTACAGGCACTGCGCTCGTCACTCCATTCCGGCAGGATGGTTCGCTTGATGAACCGACGCTGCGGGCGCTGATCAAGCGGCAGATCGACGCGGGCATCGATTTTCTGGTGCCGTGCGGCACGACGGGCGAAAGCCCGACGCTCACGCATGAAGAGCATCTGCGCGTCGTGGGAATCGCCGTGGAGCTGGCGAAGGGGCACGTACCTGTTCTTGCTGGCGCCGGAGGCTACAACACCGCCGAAGTGATCGCGCTGGCTCGCGAGCTTGCGGCAATTGGCGCCGATGGCATTCTCTCCGTGACGCCGTACTATAACAAGCCCACGCAGGAAGGCTTGTTCCAACACTTCCGCGCTATTGCGGATAGTGTTGCGCTTCCGATCATTCTTTACAGCGTGCAAGGACGTACTGGAATAAACATCGAACCCGCAACCGTGCGGCGGCTTTCTGCGATTGAAAATATCGTGGGTATCAAGGAAGCGTCCGGCAATATCGGGCAAATGGCGGCAATCCTCAACATGGTGCCCGAGGATTTCCTTGTGCTCAGCGGTGATGATGCCATCACGCTGCCGCTCGTTTCGCTCGGCGGGCGCGGAGTGATTTCCGTCGTCTCGAACGAAATTCCGGCGCAAATGACGCAACTCACGCATCTCGCGCTCGACGGCCATTTCGAGGCGGCGCGCCGAATTCACCGCCGCGTGCATGCGTTGATGGAGGTAAACTTCATCGAGTCGAATCCCATCCCGGTGAAAGCGGCGATGGCGCAAATGGGCTTGCTCGAGCCGGTCTGGCGGCTGCCGCTCGTTGCGCCGAAGGCGGAAAACGAGACGCGCATCCGCACGGTGCTCGAGTCGCTCAGCCTGCATCACGCTGACGCGCCATCGCATGAGAGAGTGCATGCTTCAGCAGCTAATTGAGCGGCTTTTTGACGAGCCGCCGGCTCAATATACCGAAGAACATTTCCGGCTATTCCGCGAATTCAAGGACGCGCTGAATCGCGGGGAAGTGCGCGCGGCCGAACCGGATGCGGCTTCGCGGACCGGCTGGCGCGTCAACGCCTGGGTTAAAAAGGGAATCCTGCTGGGCTTTCGCATGGGCGCGGTGATTGACATGTCGATCGATGCCGCGCGACAACCGTTCATTGACAAGTCAACGTATCCCGTTCGCGCTGTCACGCCCTCCGACGGTATCCGCATCGTGCCGGGCGGCTCGAGCATTCGCGATGGCGCGTACATCGGGCGCGGTGTCGTGTGCATGCCGCCTATGTTTGTGAACGTGGGCGCTTATGTCGGCGAGGGCGCGATGATTGATTCGCACGCGCTTGTCGGCAGTTGCGCACAGATCGGCCGCAACTGTCACATTTCTGCCGGCGCACAGATTGGCGGCGTGCTTGAACCGGTTGGAGCGATGCCGGTGATCATCGAGGACGACGTGCTGGTGGGAGGAAATTCCGGCGTGTATGAAGGAACCGTCGTGAAGCTCCGCGCGGTTCTCGGCACGGGTACAATCCTGAATCGCTCAATTCCTGTGTACGATCTAGTGCGCGACGCGGTCTACACTGCGGGCGATGATTCTCCGCTCGTCATTCCTGCGGAAGCCATTGTCGTTCCCGGCTCGCGCGCCGTGACGCATCCCGTCGGCGCCAAACACGGCCTCAGCCTGCAATGCCCCGTCATTGTAAAATACCGCGACGCGAAAACCGACTCACGGATCCAGCTCGAGGATCTTCTGCGCTAAGTTTTAGCGGGAGAGAATTTGTTCGAAGAAATCGAGCGCCCGCGGATCGTTAGACTGGCCTAGCCAGAACATCGCTTGCTTGCGCACTTCGCGGTTGTGATTTGTTTTCGCAACTTCGATCAGTTTCGGCACTCCTTCATCTTTCGGCATCTGACTTAGCGCGAAGACGGCTTTCTTTTTTACGTCCGTGTCGGGATCGTTCTCGATGGCGCCGGTGATGGCGCCCATCGCTTTTTGTCCCGCTTTTTGCGCCAGCCAAAAAAGTGCCTGACCGCGTACGTGGGAACTCTCATCTTCGCGCGCCATGCGAATCATTTCGTTTAGCGCATCCGGCTCGTGGCTCACGGATAGCGCGAAAGCGATCTGCGAGCGCACTTCCGGGCTGGGATCGCTCTTCGCCATTTTCTGAAGCAGCGCTTCCCCCGCTTTGCCGCGCGCGGCACCCAGCCAGAAGGATGCATGCTTGCGCAGTTGTTCCGGCTGATCTGCAGTCACGAACGATTCGAACGCGCGGTCGGCCGATGAGCCAGTGTGCAGCGCAATTGCCGACAACGCGCCCTGGCCGATTTCATGCTCGCCATGCCCTTCGAACATTGCTTTGCGCGCAAAATCGGTGAGCAAAGCGACGCTCTCGGCCGGCTTCACACCGGTGAGCCAGATAAACGGCAGGCCACCGGCGTCGAGTGTGCAATCCTCGGAGGCTTCGCGAACTTTCGTGACTTGCTTGGCTTCGAGTCGTAAAAGAACTACGAGCTGGCGCGAACCCTCCAGCTCGACAGTTCCTTTCTGTGCAGTGTTGCCCGAGCTCTTGCTCGTGAAGCCGTTTTCTTTTTCGAGCCGGCATGTACCGCAGCTGCCGTAGCCATCATTGTAATTTCCGCAGCAGACCGTGCGGTCGCCCGCAATTTCGGGGACGCTGTAGCCGACCCATTCCGGCGTGACAGCTTGCGCTTCGATGACGCGAAACGCATCAGCAAGCGGCCCGCTCACGGCTCGCATTTCCGTCTTTGCGTTGACGATTTGCGGCGTTTCCGCCGATTGCCCCGCCCGCAAAGGGCCGGCCGTGAAAAGGAATGCTGCTAGAACCGATTGGCCGATGAAAATGCCACGCAACGTTTTCATAATCACCTCAATCCTGCTTCCACTCTCCACGAGTCACCTTTCACTTCTTCTCTCACTTCTGCAAAATCTCCATTAGATAATCATTGCCTTCTTTTGAATTCATCAGTGCGAGCTTGGAAACCGCGGTCTTTTTCAGCTCGGGATCTTTTTCGCTCCGCGCAATTGTCACCAGCGCGTGAGCGTTTCCTTGAATGAAGAGCGCGTTGAGAACGGCTTCTTTATTGTCGCGGTCAGTTTCCTTCGCGTAGATCGCCAGCAGGGATTGCCGCGCATCTGGCGAGCCGATGAGTCCCAGATTGCGGATTGCCGCCCGGCGAATGTCCGGGTCCTTTTCGCCCTGCGCGGCTTCGGAGAGAAATTGCGAGTCGCCGGAAAGAAAGAATGCCTGCAGAATATCCTTCTTCACATCAGGAGAAGTTTCCAGCTTGTAAAGCTGCCGCAATTCTTCGGGGGCGTGCATGATTCCAAGCTGACGGATCGCATCGGCGCGCAACGACGCATCCTTTTCGCCTTTTGCTGCGGCCAACAAATGCTCTTTATCGCCGCCAATCATGTAGCTCTTCAAAATGGCGCGCTTGATGGAGGGATCGGTCGTCGAGGTATAGATTTGCGCCAGCGTTTGACGCGCTTCTTGTCCGCCAAAGAGTCCCAGGTACTCGACCGCTTTTCGCTGCAAGTCCGGATTACTCTCCCCTCGCGCGATGCGCGCGAGAATGTCGCGCGACTGCGGCGAGCCGTTTTGCGCCAGCACAAAAAGCGCTTTGGATTTCTCTTTCGGTGAGCCGGTGCCGTTCAGAACCTTCTCAAGCAATGGCATCGCGCGCTGCGGGTCGCTGTTCATCAGGCCGGTGATAGCCAGCATTTTCAGCTCTTCATCCGACTGTGCTTCGGGGTGCGAGGGCTGCCCGGACGATTGCCTCACTTCGATTTCGAGCGCTCCCGCGTCCTTCAGCCATCGGCTCTGCGGAAAGCGCTTCTTCATGTCCGCAATCGTTGAGAGGGCAATGTCGCGCTTCCCCAGCTTGTTTTCCGCGTAAGCCTTCCAATAGAGCGCCGCATCCGTCTGCGGCCCGTTCATCCCGGCAAGCTCGCTGAATCTGCCGGCAGCCTGATCGTAGCGATCTTCGTCGAGCGCTTCGCGGCCCTCGTCATAGAGTTCATCGACGCGTTCCGCACGCTCCTGAGCGCGGTCGCGTTTTTCCTGCTCTCGGTCGCGCGCCTCTTGCTCTCTGTCCCGTTTTTCCTGTTCGCGATCCTGGGCATCCTGGTCTTGCCAGGAGGCCGTGGAAATCCCCATGCTACGAGGCGGCTCCGCGGGCCTTGCCAGCCGAGGCGCAGTCAACAACGCTGCCGCAGCCATCCAAATCGTAATCGCCCTGCTCGTTCTTTCGCCGATGCTCATGCTTTGTTCCTCTCTCTCATTTCCGATCCCCTCGCTGCTGGCGCGGGATTCGCCGTTCTTTGTTTCTGCTGTAAATCCTGCCCGACCACTCGAACTTTGAACAAAATGCCGCGCGCCTCGATGCGCTTCTGCAGCGCCTCGAGTTTTGCCGGAGTGAGTTCGTCCGGGCTGTGCGCCACGTCCAGCAGCACGCGTTCGAGATCATCCAGCACGCTCGCCAGCGCCGTATCGCCATCGTGCAAAGCCGTTTCCCGATACAGCCGGTTGGAGTCCAGCAAGTCCTCCGCCCGCTTCTGTTCCGCGGAAATATTGACTTCCTTTTGTGCCGAATTTGCCGGCGCGGCATTCGCAAGCTCCATCAGCACCATTTCTGACTTTCCCAAGTGCTCGCCAACCGCCAGCACCAGTACGCGCTGCCGCACCTGCGCCACGCTCGCCGCAGGCACCCCAGCATCCGGCTTTTTCGTCCAGCGTCCCGCAACAAACGCAGCAATCACGACCGCCGCCATCACTCCGATGGCCACTAAGCGGCGCGGTTCGAACCATGCACGCCATCCGCGCCCCGCGCGTTCCGGCAATCGCGGCGCGATCTGCTGCCACACCGTCCGGCCGTACTCTGGCCCGCGCTCCGGCACCTGGAAATTGTCCAGCGCGCGAAGCACCGCCTCGATGCGTTCAAGTTGCTCGCGGCATTCCGCGCAATTCGTCAAATGACCGGCGATAGCTTC
>Ga0335083_10000970_pt1 | contig 40745 bp, 46 predicted proteins | sample Lox_Sample_42_FD_206716 | JGI IMG/M metagenome (GOLD analysis project Ga0335083, IMG submission 206716) | Soil microbial communities from Loxahatchee National Wildlife Refuge, Florida, United States - Lox_Sample_4.2 | ecosystem: Environmental > Terrestrial > Soil > Wetlands | place: USA...
ACATACGATGCGGCGAATAATGCAGTCCCCTCGGTGGGCGGAACTTTGACACATGGCGCCTTGATCAGTTGCGACGCGACCAATGGCTATAGTTATAATTCAGGAGGCACCTTAACGGCGATTGGCGCCTTCGCTCAAAGCCCGAATACACCGGCTAATTGGACCGTTACGCAGGTTGATGGCAATTGGGCATGGGAAAGTAATTTCAATATCTCAGAGGTTTTGCGGCCAGCATCAAAATCGACGTTTGCTGGTAGTTCTATCGTATCGTGCAGCGCGAGCTTTGGTCAATTCGGCACAGCGGCGTTTGCTGGCGTTGGAGCGGTGACAGCCAATGGAACATTTGGGCAGTTTGATCTATTTACGTTATCCGGCGCCGGGACGCTGACGACGACAGCAACCGTCATAGATAAGGTTGGGCCGCAATACATGCAGTGGCAGAGCACCATTCCGCTGATCACAACATCCATTATTGGTGTGTTCTGATGAAACCCACGCTTTCCTATACCGAAAGCGAAATGTTTGTGGTGTTGCGTCGTATTCTGATGGCGTGGTTGCCGGCTGACGTGTCGGTGGTGAAGTCACAGATTAATCGAGTACCAGAGCCTCCTGGCACCGACTTTGTTCTGATGACGCCGATCATGCGCACACGACTTGAAACAAACACCGACAGGTATCAGGATGTGAGTTTTACCGGCTCGATTGCCGGAACCATACTCACGGCGTCAGGAACTACTGGCGGAACGATCATTACTGGTGCTACACTATTCAGCGAAAGCGTTGTGGATGACACGATCATTCTTGGCTATGTGACGGGATCAGGTGGCGATGGCACTTATTCTGTTTCGGTGCCGCAGTCAGCCGGTCCTGTAACGATGTATGCTGGTCTGAAGTCCGCGTTGCAACCGACTAAAGTTGATATTCAACTCGATGTTCACGGGCCGAACAGTGCCGACAATACGCAAATCATCTCGACGCTATTCCGGGATGGCTATGCGACTCGTGCTTTTGCGACTGATCCTGCTGGTTTGGATTTGCAGGCCCTTTATGCGGATGAACCGAAACAATTGCCATTTGTGAATGGCGAGAGTCAATTTGAAGATCGTTGGGTGATGACGTTATGCTTACAGGCAAATCAATTGGTTTATGTATCGCAACAGTTCTTCGATGAAGTTGACGTGGGACTTGTGGAAGTAGTCTAGGGGAAAAAGAATGTCTGGCACTCTCGCAATTCCCGCTTCACAGCTTGTTAATTCTGTCCCTGGCGTCCTGAGTGCCGGCGGTTCGGCGCTTGATTTGATTGGTTTGGCACTGACAACGACTCCGAGGGTGCCGATTGGTACGGTTAAAGCGTTTTCGACTCAGGCCAATGTGGCATCGTTTTTTGGTGCAACGTCGCCTGAAGCTGCTTTTGCTACCAATTATTTTCTTGGTTTCAATAACTCCACGGTTAAACCGGGTTCATTGTTATTTGCTCAATATAATGCGGCAGCAGTTGGGGGTTACTTGTGGGGCGGAAGCCTACTTGGTATTCCGCAAACGACATGGCAGGGTTACAGCGGCATTCTGACTATTTCGATTGATGGAACGCCAGTCACTAGTACCACCATTAACCTGTCATCGGCTACCAGCCTGACCGCCGCCGCTGAACTCATTACTGTGGCGCTTGGAACAACCGGGCCGGCTCAGGCAGCATTTACCGGAGTAATTTCCGGCACCACCGTCACCGTATCAAACTGGACTGGCAACGCTATTGCAGTTGGTCAGGAAATTCGTGGGTCCGGTATTGCGGCGGGAACGCAAATAGTATCGTTCGGCACCGGAACAGGCGGCAATGGAACTTATATTATTTCCGGATCGTTTAGCATCGGTGCGTCGTCCATGACGACAAACACACCAACTGTTACTTATGATACGATTACCGGCTCTTTTGTGGTGAACAGTTCCAGCACGGGGGCGAATTCATCTGTATCGTATGGGTCTGGCACAATTGCCGCCAATCTTATGCTGACTCAGGCCGCAGGAGCAGTTATTTCCCCCGGCGCGGCAGCAACGAATCCAACCGATGCGATGAACACAATTGTAGCGCAAACCACCAATTGGGCGACGTTCACCACGCTGTTCAATCCAGATGTTTCGGGTAATGCGAACAAGCTATTGTTTGCCGCGTGGGCCAATTCGCAAACCGGAAACGAAGTTAATAGCTATATCTATGTTCCGTGGGATTCTGACCCGACGCCGACGCAATCGACTACCGCGACAGCGAGTCTTGGCTACATTCTGACACAAAGCGGAAGCAACGGAACGTTTCCGATTTATTCGCCCTCGCAAGGCACGACGATAGCGGCATTTTTCATGGGAGCAGTGGCGTCGATCAATTTCGATCAGCTTGACGGCCGTATTGACCCATGCTTCAAGTCGCAAGGTGGCTTGGTTGCCGATGTTACAAATGCAACCGTTTCGACTAATTTACAGGCCAATGGCTATAATTTTTATGGAAAATGGAATACGGCGAACCAATCATTCAGCTTCCTTTTCCCCGGTTCAATCACGGGTGAGTTTTTGTGGGCTGATAGTTATGTAAATCAAATATGGATGAATAACCAATTTCAACTCGCTATTATGGTTCTGTTTACTAACGTTAGAAGCATACCGTATAATCACGCGGGCTATGACTTGATTCGTGCGGCGCTACTTGATCCAATTCAAGCGGCCGGTAACTTTGGCGCATGGCGTGCCGGTGTGACCCTATCCAATGCGCAGATACAGGAAATAAACGGTTCGGCTGGATTTGATGTCGCCACGACGCTTCAGAATCGTGGTTGGTATCTTTTAATCCAAGACGCATCGCCGCAAGTGAGAGCGGCGCGAGGCAGCCCGCCCTGCACCTTTTGGTATGTTGATGGGCAGTCTGTTCATAAGCTAAACATCGCCTCCATAGAGGTTCAATAGCTCGTGACGTAGGAGTAATAAGACATGGCTACGATTACGAGTGCAAACTGTGTATTTATGCTGTCAATCTTTGGTGTTTTCAACACACCGCAGCAATTGCAGGGTTTTGCGGCTGACGACATCTTTACGACTCCGGCCGTTACGCCAGTCGAAACCTTGATGGGCGTCGATGGAGTTTTATCGGGTGGTTGGACTCCGGTTCCGGTGCCGCAGACAATTTCGCTTCAGGCTGATTCGTCATCCAGTATAATTTTTGACAGTTGGGCTGAAGCGCAAATTTCGGCAGGAGATGTTTATGTCGCCAACGGATCGGTGCGATTGAATTCGATCAGTAGCCTATATACAATGGTCAATGGGTTCTTGACCAGTTACATGCCAATCCCGGACGCGCGTAAAATCTTACAGCCTCGGCGCTTTACGATTACGTGGCAGAAGGTTATTCCAACGCCGATTTAAGGATCATTAAATGCGAAAAGAAATAATTGTTCATGTTGATTTAGAAGGTCGTGATAAGGGCAAGGTATTTAAGATTCGTGAGATGCCAGCCGAACAAGCGGAGGCGTGGGGCGCGCGGTTCACGCTGGCACTGATGAAGGCCAATGTTGAGGTTCCATCGAACTTTACCGAATTGGGGATGGCTGCCATTGTGGTGATCGGCATTCATGCCCTTGGCAGTATTCCTTGGGAAACCGCCAAACCGCTACTCGATGAAATGATGGGATGCGTGATTGGAATATTCCCTGATCCAAACCATCCAAACGTCATGCGTGGCCTTGTGCCGGACGATATTGAGGAAGTACAAACGCGAGCGTGGTTGCGAGATAAAATAATCGAGCTACACTTGGGTTTTTCGATCAGCGGAAAGATTGCCGAATTCCGCCAGAGTGCCAAGGCAGTGATGCAAACGAATGGGCAGAATACACCAATGTCCCCAAAACCATCGGATCAGTTGTCTTAAGTAAGTTAGCTACGCTTTATGAATTGCAGACAATTTATAGCGTTGAAGATTTATACACGTTCCTTGAAATTATAGCGGTTGATCGAGCCAATGAGTTTTTGTTGGCGAAACGAAGTCAGGAGGACAGGCGATAGGAGATCGGGGTTATGGCAAATATCGTTGATGAACTTGTCATTACTCTCGGCCTCGACGCCTCTCAATTTACCGCTGGCTCGGTCAAGATCAAAGATGACCTTGAGCAATTAAAGCGTGAATCCGAAGATCATGGCAAGAAAGTTGAGCACTCTGCCGGCACAGCAACGGCAGCGTATGCGAAACTGCGCAACGAAGTTATGGCGCTGACGGCGCTATTTGTTGCCGGGCTTGGCATAAAGGAATTCACCACTAATACGAATATATTTAACGCCGCGACCGGGCAACTGGCGCAGAACATTGGCCTGACGACTGAACAACTTTATCTTTTAGAGGAAGGTGCTAAACGTTTTGGCGGCACGTCCGAGGCTACTGCTGGTTCACTTTCAGGGTTAATGAGTGAGCTTCAACAGTTTTCAATTACTGGTCAATCGAATCTTTTACCTTTCTTCAGAACATTACATATTGATATTGGCGGACTCCGCGATGGCACTAGAAGTTTTTATGATATTATCATTGAGCTTCATAAAGCCTTAAGTAAAATGACCTCAACCGAGGCAACTCAGTGGGGCAAAATGTTTGGCCTTGATCCAGCGACAGTAATGTTGTTGCGTCAAAGCGACGAGGAATTTCAAAAACTAATTCAACACATAAAAGAAATTGGCGTGCCGACTGAAAAAGATATTCAGTTAGGTCAAGAATTTAGAGGCGCGCTAGCTGACCTTGAGCAAGCATCGAAGATGTTTGGCTTGACATTACTGCGCGATTTGAACCCTGAAATTATAAAAGTAATGAAGGGTATTGAGAGTTGGTTACAAAACAAAGATAATATCAAAGCGGTCGAAACCTGGGTCCTTGATGTAGAGCGGGCTATTAAGCAAGTTGTTGATGCACTCGGCGGTTGGAAGAGTGCAACGGAAATTTTGTTTGGCCTGTGGGCGTTTTCTAAAATATCTCCATTGCTGGCTAACATCGGACTTATTACCGGCGCCATTTTTGGCGTTGGCGCAACGATTTCTGGCGTAACAGCCCTGTGGTTGGCATTTCTTGCTGCGTTGGCGCTTACGCCAGAATCAGCGCCGGGCGCAGCAGCAAGAAACAAAGCTGGCCTTTATGATCAACCCCAACAGCCAAGCCTTCAAAATCAATGGGAGCAAGAGCATCCGGGACAGAAGTTTTCCTTTGGAAAAATGGTCGGTGGTGCATGGCAGTCTGCTAAGGATTGGATGTTTGGAAAGGACGAAGATAAGCACGCCGCCGCGTTGCGTGATACGTTATCGCGAGATTTGGGGATAAGTAAAGATGCGGCATCTGGATTAGTCGGCGGCAATCTTATTCCAGAGAGCAACCTAAATCCTAATGCAGTAAATCCAACATCTGGCGCCCTCGGGCTGGCTCAATGGCTTGGTCCGAGAAAAGATGCTCTGTTTGAGTGGGCCGCATTAAACAAACTTGACCCCAAAAAAGAATCCACACAGCTAGGATTTCTTGAGTGGGAACTAAGGAATACATTTCCTGATGTATTAAAGGCATTGCAGGATGGAAGAATAACCCCACAACAAGCAACGAATTATGTTTTACATCATTACGAGAAACCCGGAGATCAAAGCCCGGCAGAGGAACAGCGACGTGGCGATATTGCTCGACACGTTGCGGCATTGCCGAGTCCAGAACCAACCGCGCCGCCATGGTATCACCCCACGCCGGCATCTCCTACCGTGCCGGCAGTCCCCAGAACAACGCCGGTCATTCCTCGTCCGACACCTATGCCCGATCCATCTCTACGCTTGGCAACGATACCGCGTGCTCAGATTATGACTTCGGCTTCTAATAGCGTAATAAACACCAACACAACATCTCACGCCGCGAGCAATATAAACAATTCCACCACCATAGGATCAATCAACATCCAGACAGCGGAAACCAGTCCGGACGGATTGGCTAAGGGTTTGAAAGGTGCGTTGCAACGTTATCAATTGGCGGCAAACGCCAATACTGGCTTAGTATGAACAACCAGATCATATCCCCATTAGATATTTTGATGCATATATCTAATTGGGTGACTCCTATTATTGTTGCCATGGTGAGTGGTTTAATCAGTGGCTTATTCATGCTGATCGTTGGAAGAATGAATTCTCTCGAAACAGATGTTAAAGATAATCGCGAAGCACTCAATAAATCAATTGATGAAATATACAATAAAATATGGGAACATCATGCACAGATTCTAAAAGACTATCCAACGAAACAAGATTTGGCTAATCTGGAAAATAAACTACTGGACGCTATACGGAACCGTTAATGGCACTCGTCTTTCCAAATGTTCCATTTGCCCCTGGCGTTCCGCCATTGTTGCGGAATCCTAATGCGTTGCTTGATGGAGCAATAAGCCTTTTGACTTCGGATGGCCTTGGCGTTGGAAGCGGATTTCCCGGCCCTCAATGGGGAATCTTTACGACTGACGGCATTCCGGTCGCGATCCCGGATAACGTTGCTGTGGTGGAGTTTCGGCGTGAAGGTAGAATTTCGGATTACCCGGTAGAGGAAGGAGGGTTTGCATCCTATGACAAAGTGCAGCTTCCTTATGACGCGCGTGTTAGATTTACGATCGGTAGTTCAGCGGCAGCGCGAACTGAATTTCTGGCCAATATAGACGCCGCTCAGCAATCACTTAACCTATACACAATAATAACCCCTGACGCTTGGTACTACAATGCTAACATTATTCATTATAGTTATCGGCGTGAGCATCGTTACGGGGGTGCTGGCCTCGGTGCCTATTCTGGCACTAATTTGCTTTTGGTTGAAGTGTGGCTTGAAGAAGTAAGAGTAACGGCATCTGCGCAATTCACCAATACGAAAAGCCCATCAAGTCAGGATCAAACAAACAGCGGCCCGGTTAGCGCAACAACTCCAACATCGGGTCAAGACGCGGTTCTTGAAACAACGGCATTTACCTAATGCTTATTATTCCCCTTGAACCCGTGCCGTCGCAACAGGTTTCGGTGGAACTGAATAATCAGTCATGTAAGATCAATGTTTATCAGCGCACGACTGGATTGTTTGTCGATCTTTATATGGACGACGATTTGCTCGTTGGTGGCGTATTGGCGCTAAATAGTAACCTAATTGTTCGTTTTTTGTATCTTGGCTTTGTCGGTGATTTGGCTATCGTCAATCTGCACTCGATCTTTAGCACACAAGTTGATCCATCTTACTCTGGACTCGGTTCGCAGTTCGTTTTGGTTTACTTATTACCCTCTGAAGTTCCGGCGTTTTTGACTCCAAAGGTTAATGGCTATTGGTCGCCTACTAATCCAATCTCATTATAGGGAGCGGCTTTATGCAAATAGTTCCGCTCCGCGCTGTTCCATCGCAAATGATTTCTGTTAATCTGAACAATCAGGTTTGCCGGATCAATGTGTACGAGCGCACGACTGGATTGTTTGTCGATTTATATGTAAACGATATGTTGGTGACTGGCGGCGTTCAGGCACTCAACCGTAATCTAATTGTTAGGTTTTCTCATTTTGGATTCATTGGCGACTTGGCTATTGTCGATATCGAGGGGGTGAATGATCCATCCTATGTTGGCCTTGGTTCGCAGTTCATTTTGGTTTATTTATTTCCTGATGAGGTTCCAATAATATTTTCACCTAAAACAATTGGCTTTTGGTCGCCGCCAGGGTTTCCTCTTGTTCCATCCGCAGGGGCGACAAGTCTTACCATATTTCAGTTTGCCGCTAATATTTCTGTCTCTGAGCATGTTGTACTGTCGATCAAAGCGCCAATCCTTGGTAGCGCCATTATTAATACCGATGCATTTAATCCAAACTCAAGTTACTCAACATTCTCCGCGTCTGGCCATTTAACCGTTTCACCGACTTATGTTGATTTGATTAATGCAACCATTGTCGGTTCAGCCAATTTTGCCGTAAATGCCAACCACACACCGAAAGGCGCCTCGACATTTACGGGTGTCGGTAAACTCAATATTTTTGAACAAGTTGATCTTCTTGTGGCAAGTGCATTTACCGGATTGGCACAATATCAGGTATTTGCAACTCACAATCCAAATGCATCGGCTACTCTGTCCGGCAACGGAACAATAACTGATGCCATTGAACCAAGTGAGCTTATTTCGGCGGTTGCTGCGCTTAGCGCCGTAACTCAATTCACATTGGCAGAAACCGTCGTTCTTCAAGCAACCGGTTCCATTCCTTGGTCGGCTTCTATTTATGCAGCAGCGCAAGGGGAGTGGTACGATTCCATTGCGCTCACTGGTGATGGACTTTTGGCGATAACGGCAACCGCCATTGAGCAAGCTATTACCTCCTTGTCGTGCTCTGGTCTGATTTCGCCAAAAGTAACCGAGAATCTTTTGGCTGGAAATATTGCCGTATCCGGTTCTGGCCTCGTTATGGTGACGGCGACGCATACACCAAATGGTTCGGCAATATTAGCCGGCACCGGCCTTACGGCGACCACGGCCAATGTAAATGAAGCGGCGCTTATTTCTGAATCTGGCGTAGGTTTTATTGCAACAAATGCCACTCACACGCCATCCGGTTCATCTTTCATTCTTGGTAATTGTTCATTTATAACGACTGCAAATAACCGAGTTGCCGGCGGCGCTAATTTTGCTGACGTTGCGACAATCAATGCTGTGGCAAACGATCTAGTTTCTGGATCGACACTATTAAATATTACTACAACACTAATGGCAAACGCTATCCACGCACCGGCCGGCTCCGCTGCGCTTTCCGGCTCTGGCCTATTTGCAACGAATGCAACGATAATCGCCCGCCTACCAACAACGTTTATTGTTGATAGTGGTCTTATTAAAACTATGGCCGGTATTATTATCCATGGTCTGCCTTTATCGCTGACTGCAACCGGAAAATTGACAACGATAGCGACTCGTATCGTTTCCGGTGCAGTGTCGATAACCGGCAAGAGTGGTTTGACGGCTGCGGCTGATGTCGGTCAATTGTTTAGCGATGGTGGTGTCTTGGGCGTTACGTCTGAAGCCGGGTATCCAGTCAGCCCATCCGGCCTTGGTGCCGGTCAGGTGTGGAGCAATGGCGGCGTTGTTTCTGTTGTGCCGACTTATGCTCCCGGCAGCAATGTGGTATATTTCTCTCCAACGGGAGCCGCTGCGCTGTTGGCTTCGAGCGCCAATGGATTGCCAAACTCTAATCCCGGTATCGGCAGCAATCGACTTTGGGTTAATGGCAATTTGGTCTGTATAGCGTGAGGAAAAAAAATGTCAGGTAGCCTGTACCCATCCCCTACCTTTTATTCAGCATTATTGAGTGGTGGATCAGGTGTTTTTTTGCCTGGGGTTCAAAATGTTGCCGCCCTGCAATCCGCGACATCAACAACGTTACCGAATGGTAATTGCTATTTGCACGGGTACCGTTCAGGATTAGATGGCGGTGAAGGTTTTTTCAAGACAGGCTCTACAGCAACGGCTAATGGCGGAACTATTTTTACGGATGCGTCCGGTCGCACTTGGTATCGACAAACAAATAATCAGTTATGTATTCCGGAGTGGTTTGGGGCTTACGGCGATCATGTAACGGATGATACTGCCGCTGTTCAGGCCGCATTAAATTGGTTAGGTAATATGGGCGGTGGCACATTAACCATACCATCCGGGGATTTTTTCCTGATAAACTCCGCAAATCTTAACATTCCTAAAAATGTTATGATCGTTGGCGACGCCGCTCCATTGCTGACTGGTGGTCAATCGACATGGACGAGCGGTTGTGGATTTATTGTCAATCCAGCTTACACAATAACATTTACCGATAGTTCTCAGATTTATAACCTTGTTATTAAATCGCCAAATCTTCTTGCCAATCCGACATCGGCGCAGATTATTGCCGCCGTTGCCGCTTGGCATTCGGCAGGAGGAACGGCGCTGACTGCCATTAATGCGGTTGGCGGTGTAACCATGTCAAATGTGTTCATTATCGGATTTAATCAGGCCATCAACATTCAGCAGGGAGAATTTTTCTTTCAAAACGTTTGGATTGATTGCTACAACGGCGTATATATGAGTGGCGCCGGTGACAATTCGGTCATGGATAATGTTCGGTGCGAACCATTTTATTCTGGATTCGATCAGGCATCTCAGGCGAGAGGGGGAATAGCCTTTAACCTTAGCGGCAGCACCGGCATAACAATGCGGAAGTGTTTTGTCGGTTGTTGGGTAGTTGGTTATTTTTATACTAATCTTGGCATATGCACCTTTATTGATAGTGGCTATGAATGGTTTTCTGGCGTTACAAAACCATCTGGAACGGCTGCCTTCCAAGGGCAAAATGGGAGTAGCGCCGAAACAAAATTCATTGGTTGTTATGCTATAAACGCATCGACAAGTTGGCTTCTGAGCGAACCATCCGGCCATATATCTCTGATTGGATGTTCGGCAGGAGCGCCGGCAAGCGGCGATTCAACTTATGTGTGTTTGATCAGTATTTATGATCAAACAATAGGTTTGATCGAAGGATGTTCTTTTAATCTTGCCGGACGAGCGGATCATGTTCCCATTGCTATTGCTGCTCATACAGCCGGAACATTAGGGTGGAAGTTCATCGGAAATACTGTTTACAATACCGCTGCCGCGCCACCATCGACCATATTCTCGTATGGCAATCAGGCGGCGCAGCAAAGTATTGATATTCTTGGAATTCGTATGTTTGGTTCCGGGATTACAAATACGCAGCAATACAGCATTCACAATTCTGCGCTTCATGAGAAACTTGAGCTTATGGCCGATGTATCAATGTCGGCCACAGATGGTAGTTCTCAGGCTGTATTATCACTGTTCGATACGGCTTCATTTCCAACCGGTTCAGCAAATTATATGATAGGATTCTGGACAGGTTTTTACGGAAACCTTGTTTCAGGCATTACATTGAATACAGCCGGTAATACCGTTGCATATAACACGGGATCGGATGAAAGGTTAAAGGACAATTTAATTCCGCTCACAGGACAAGGGGAAATAATAGATGCCTTGGAACCAATGAGTTGGACATGGAAGGATGCTGGTAATAAGGCCGTTGGATTCCCTGCTCAGAGATTGAGTCGTGTTTTACCGAATGCTGTTATACCCGGCGACGAGACAGCTATAGATAAAAGTGATCCAAACTTCAAGACATGGCAAGTTAGCACAACCGATCCTATCGTTCCTTATCTTGTTGCTGAAATTCAGGAACTTCGTAAGCGCCTTGCTAAACTTGAGGAATAATAATGGCATTTACTCAGAGACTTATGACCGCAACCTTTGAGCTTGGCACAGGAAATTTTGGTGAAGGAAAACCGAACACAATAACTTTGACCGGCTACCGCATGTCAGCAACAATAGTAAAATCGGGTGGTGCCAGTATGGGATATTGCAATTTGAGAATTTGGGGTATGTCATTTGACATAATGAACAAATTATCGACCCTTGGAATTATGCCTATTGCTCTGCGTCGAAATTACCTACAGTTATCGGCAGGCGACGCGACTGGACAAAGCATAGTTTATACCGGATGGATTCAGGATGGTTATTTTGACGCCGCGAGTATGCCGGATGTTTGTTTTCATGCAAATTGCCTCTACGCACTTGTCGAGGCTCTGGCGCCGAATGCTCCGAATAGCTGGAAGGGTGCTGTGCCGGTAGCAACAATAATGGCTACTTTAGCGGCACAAAAGGGTTGGCTTTTTCAAAACTACGGTGTAACAAGCGTTTTAGTTGATCCGGCCTTACACGGTACGGCTTGGGATCAAATGCAAACAGTCCGCGATCATGCTAATATCAATATGATTGTTGATGACGGCTCTCCTAAAACTTTGGTTATTTGGCCCATGGGCAATGCGAGGGGGACGCAGGTTCCTATTATTTCACCAGCAACAGGCATGATCGGCTATCCGACGTTTACGCAACAGGGTGTCATAGTTACAACTGAATTTAATCCATCTATTGCTTATGGACAGTTTGTTGAAATTCAAAGCGATCTTAAACCGGCTTGCGGAAAATGGTATGTTAATTCATTAACATATGTTTTGGAATCGCTTCTTCCGGGTGGACAATGGCTAACGCGATTCGAAGGCCTGCCGCCAAATCAGGCTCCCTCACTTCCATCAGGTGGTTAATATGAGTGAATATTTAGGCTCCCAAAATACTACCGATAGAACAAGTGACTTTAATGCGCACAGCTTTCTTATTAAACAACTCATATCTAAAGTACACACATGTGCCTTGGTAAAGATTCTCGGCGTTGTTAGTGGAACGGGTATTAATCCGGTTGGGTTCGTTACCGTTCAGCCGCTTGTCAATCAGATTGATGGATACGGAAACCCGGTTGAAACGGCGATATTGAATAACGTTCCGTTCTTTCGCTTGCAAGGTGGAACAAATGCAGTCATTCTTGATCCACAGGTAGGCGACATCGGCATGGCTCTATTCACCATGCGCGATAGTTCCACGGCAAAGAATACGCGCGGAACGGCGAGTCCTGGCTCTCGGCGCCGCTATAGCCTGTCCGATGGGTTCTACATTGGCGGCTGGCTCAATGGAACACCGACGCAGTATGTTCAATTTACCCCCACGGGAATTGCCGTAACGGCCACAAATACAGTAACGATCAACGCGCCAACCACTACGGTGTACGGCAACCTCTTGGTCACAGGTGACGTGACCGCTGGCTCACAAGGTAATGATAGTGTATCATTGCAAAATCACATCCATGGTGGCGTTGACTTCGGTGGCAGCAGTACGCTCGCGCCAACGGCAGGGACTTGATGAATGAGTGGCAGCACAAACGTTCCGAAGCCGGTTTTTGGGCCAAATGGCTATATCCTCCCGACCGAGAGCGTGATTCTAGCGGGGGTGCAGGCCGATAATAATGCTGCGTTCGGCGGTAATCTCTCTGCGCAGTTATCTACGCCACAGGGTCAACTCGCCTCTAGCCTGAGTGCCATTATTGCTGATTGTAATGATCAGTTTCTTTTGGTCACGCAAGGCTGCGATCCGGCTTATGCTACGGGCCGAATGCAGGATGGCATTGGTTACATCTATTTTATCACTCGGTATCCTGCCCTTCCCACTACGGTCCAATGCACATGCACCGGCCTTGCCGGGGCATTAATTCCGACCGGAACATTAGTGAAGGACACATCGGGCAATATCTATACTTGCACATCTGGCGGGAGTTTTGATGTAAATGGCACGGTTAGCTTGTCATTTGCCAATATCGTCAATGGGCCAATTCCATGTCCCGCCACAACATTGTCGGTTTTGTATCAAACCGTTCCGGGTTTTGATACAATCACCAATCCATCGGATGGTGTTCTGGGACAAAACGTCGAAACGACAGCGGAATTTGAAGCGCGTCGTCAGGCTTCGGTGGCGATGAATGCCAATGGTTTTATTCCGGCCATTACCGGCGCAGTTTTAAATGTTAAAAACATACTTGATGCCTATGTCATTGATAATTCGACCAACTCGCCTATCATTTCTGACGGAGTAACAATAGCACCGTTTTCTTTATACGTTTGTGCCGCTGGTGGTTCAAGTCAGGACATTGCGCAAGCAATATGGTCTAAAAAATCTCCCGGCTGCGCCTATTCAGGGAATACAACAGAAACGGTCATTGATAGTAACTCCGGTTATGTTCCCCCGCTACCCTCATATCAGGTGACATTTCAAACTGCCGTCGCTCAAACATTCGTTATATTGGTGACAATAAAAAATTCAAATTCAGTTCCTAACAACGCTGCATCTTTGATACAGACTGTTATCTTAAATGCGTTTGCGGGAGCGGATGGAGGAAGTCGGGCGCGGATTGGTTCATTAGTGTTGGCGAGTCGTTATTATGGAGGAATTCAGTCCATAGGAACGTGGGTGGAGATCATTAATATCAAGATCGGTTCCAATGTGGCGCCAACGGCATCATTCAATGCTAATATTAGTTCTACGACGTTGACCGTTAACTCCGTTACAAGTGGAACACTTGGCGTCGGTCAGGTATTAAATGGAACAAACATTCCTGATGGTGTACAAATAACAGCATTAGGATCGGGGACAGGGGGTGCTGGCACTTATACTATTAATATTGCGCAAAATATCAGTAATCAAAGTATGGTTTCAATTCTTCCGACTCTCGATGATGTTCAGGTTGGCATCGCTCACGTTCCTGTATTGTCAGCGGCAAACATCTTAGTGGTGTTACAATAATGCAAAATTATCAACAGACCATTATAAGTCAATTTGCGGCAAGTCCAATTATTTGCCAGCTTATTGCTAATATGAATGATTACATTGATCCAACAATCAATCTTGATAGCTTCTACAATAATGTCTGGAATGTTCATACGGCGATTGGTTATGGCCTCGATGTGTGGGGAAGAATTGTCGGAGTCAATCGGGTGTTGAACATCCCTATTGGCGGCAAGTATCTTGGGTTTGAAGAGGCCGGATCGGTGAGTGCTGATCCATTCAATAATTCACCATTTTATACCGGAGAGCCTATAACTGGAAATTATGTGTTAACCGATGATGGCTTCAGGACGCTTATCCTTGCTAAAGCATTTGCAAATATTTGCGATGGTTCTATTCCTTCAATAAATCAGATTTTGCTGACACTGTTTCCAGGGCAAGGGAATTGTTATTGCACGGATGGGCAAAATATGACTATGACTTATACGTTTGAATTTACCTTATCGCCTGTCGATGCGGCTATTGTAGAACAGTCTGGTGTGTTGCCCCGGCCTTGTGGCGTGTCGGTTTCCGTGGTGCAGGTGTAATATGCCATATAAAGATCATGAGAGGAATAATGACTATGTTAGCGCGATGGAGATGATATATGCAGATTAGCGCAATACCACAAAAAATGACCCTATATTGGGGCCAATTTGCTGGTCAAAGTTATATTCGCCAAGTTCCTACTCCATCACAAATTGGTATTCAAAATGGTGCAGCATCATTCACTGATGGATTTCCACCGTTAACCACAATCGCTGTGGCTGCCGGCGGGGTGCCACCTTATGGCCAAGATTTCAACGGAATCCTCCAACAGATTACACAATGGAATCAATGGCAGCAGGTCGGTGGTCCTGTTCAATACGATGGGACATTCTCATCTGGCATTAATGGCTACCCCAAAGGCGCCGCGATACAATCAATTAATTCCAATTTGGTTTGGCTCAATTTAGTTGATAACAATACAACAAATCCAGATTCAGGGGGCACGAACTGGACACCGCTCTGTTCGGCGTGGAGTGCGTCGGTCTTCGTTGCTTCTGGCAGTTCCTCGAATGTTTTGACAGTGGTTCTTAACCCGGCGCCGGCTAATCTTGCTGCTTTGGTTGGGATTCCTATTTATATTCAAAATCCGATTAATTTCACCAGCACGGGAGCCGTCACATTAAATCCTAATAACCTGGGAGCGATTTCTGTCGTCAATAACGATGGTACGGCATTGTCTGCCGGCTCCCTTCAACCGAGTGGTATTTATGGACTAATTTATACTCAAGCGGGAGTATTTCAGCTTATATCGCGCACTAATGTTTTTACCGATCCTAATGTGGGAGCAATAACGCTTGTGGGGCCAGGAAGCAATGGTGCTAATTTGGCCTTAAAAGGCAATGGTATAACAACACCAAATAAATTCATTCGAGTTGTTAGCGGAGTTTTGCAAATTGTTAATAGTGCTTATAATAGCGTCATTGCAACTTTAACAGATGGCGGTATTCTTACAATAAACGGTAATATAAATTCAAGTGCCAGCATTTCAGCGGCCAGCGCCGTATCGGCTAATCAAATAAATTCATCGGGTAACGTTACGGCAGTAGAAAATGTTCAGGCTGGTGTTGGGGCGTTTGGTTCAGGTAACAATAATAATTGCACGATATTGGGCGATTGGACAGCGGTAAATTCAACCAATGGACTTTTGCGCCACCCCAATGGTTATATCGAACAATGGGGACAGGCATCGACCGGCGGTTCAGCGACAACTATTACATTTCCTTACACATTTCCTCATGCCTGTCTTAATGTTCAAATAACCAATTTTCTTGGCGCTTCATCCGGTCAGGCGCCGACTGTATGGCCGGGGGCTTGGATTAATGGCGCCGGTTCGTTTAATGCCTTACAAAGTAGCTCATCAGCGAATGCACAAGCTGGAACAATATTCTGGCGAGCGGTTGGTTACTAAAAGGTAAAACAATGACCTACTATGCGCAATACGATTCGTCTATCACGTCACAGTCGTTGGTGCTTGGTTGGTATGATACTGGCATGTTCTTTTATCCCAACTTGCCACCTATTAATGATTTATTGGAATTAACGCAGAATCAATGGGACAATCGTACAACGGAAACATGGGCGGTTGAAAATGGTGCGTTAGTTATCTATACGCCGCCATCTCCACCACCACCGACTCAGCAACAATTAGCATTGGCTGATTTGCAAGCGGGTGTAGTTCAAATCGTCAGTATAAGCAATTCATCTCTCGATGGGACATATGCATCTGATTCTGGCACGTTTCAAACAATATCGGGGATTTTAGCGGCAATTGGCGCTGGCATTGGTTTACCGGGAGGCGGTGATACGTTTACCTGGGCAGACTCCAGTGGAAATCCACATTTTTTCGGAGCGGAGGATTTCAAAAATCTTGCAACAGCGATAATGAACTTCACCTATACACTTAGTCAAATTATCGGTGGGGCACCATTAGAAATTCCCTCGCAACCGGTAACAATTCCATGACAACTTCATTGTTACTCGATGTTGTGAGTTGGGATTTAGTGCTCGATGCTTCTGGCAACATTGCGGTATGCGATGCGCCCTATGCCATAGCTCAAGATGTCGCATGTGCCATTCGCTTGTTTCAGGGCGAATTATGGTACGATACGAGTCAAGGTGTTCCATATTTTCAAAACATTCTCGGTCATGCGCCGCCGCTTGGCGTTTTGAAAGCGGCCATTAATACGGCGGCGTTATCAGTGCCTGCGGTCGTGGCATCTCAGACTTACTTGTCGAGCGGCCCGTCGCGGGGTATTATCGGCCAGTGCCAAGTGACTGATGAAGTTGGAAGACTCCTTGTTGTCACCGGCAATCTTGGACCATCCGGGCCGACTCTCGTTTATGTTGTAGGATGAAAATGAAAGAACCCGAAACAGAACACAACAATATTCCATCCATAGAAATGTTAACACCGCAAATGTGCTTGGTGATGCTGGAACGAGCAATTTTGGCGATGCCGGTTAACAATCCTTTTATTCCCGGAAAACTATGGAATAATTCCGGAATTGTTTGCGTCTCATCGGGAGAAGATCATTGACTGTTAAAGGTGTAGCTCTATCTCAATCTAGGCAAGCCGCTTTTGTTCTTGTTGCGACGGATCATGGCAGTATGATCATAAACAAAAATGATTACTGCACAGGCGAGCGTGGAACATTTGGCGTTGGTTATGAGATTTTGAGAAATTCAAATTTCAGCCTTAACGAGTGCCTTTTGATCATTCAGCTATTGACCAAAAGGCAAAGTAACTTCCCTGGTGAAATGATTGCCATTGATGTAGGCGCTAATTACGGCACGCATACATTGGCGATGGCTCGGACGCTTACCGGATGCGGCAAGGTTATTGCCATTGAGCCGCAAGAGAGAATCTATTACGCTCTTTGTGGCAATGTTGCTCTCAACAACCTCATGAATGTAACGGCTATTCGTTCAGCAGTTGGATCACATAACGGTATCATAAAAATCCCCGTGCCGGATTACCTTGCGCCAGCAAGCTATGGAAGCCTTGAATTGATCAAGAGCGATGAAAATGAAATCGTTGGTCAAGTGATTGATTATTCCGATAGTGCCACCGTGCCAGTAACGCTAATGACAATTGATTCTTTGCTTCTGGATCGTTGTGATCTTCTAAAGATCGACGCCGAAGGAATGGAAATGTTTGTTATGGAAGGGGCGGCGAAAACCGTTACTAATCATAAGCCGATATTATTTATTGAGGCATTTAAAATACCATACGAGCTATTTATGGATACGTTAAAACGATTTGGCTATACGGCGTTTTATACTATCGGACTAAACGTTGTAGCTTTTCACGCCGACGATCCGACCAAGGAGTGTATGGTCCATGAATGATATGATGGACAATGATTTTTGCGACATGCCGAGTGTGGTTAAGCTATTGAAGGAAGAACGTCCACAAAAAATCAGTGATCCATTGCCAATTCAATACATTCCAGGCCGAGAGTGGGCCTGCGTCATTCGCCTCGGCGCCATCGGTGATGATCTGATTGCTACGTCGATACTTCCATTGCTGGCAAAGGACTATAACGTTGAGGTCATTGCCGAAGACCCTCAACACGTAATTTTTGAAAATAATCCCTATATCGCAAAGCTAACGGTGAAGAAGCGTGGAGATTTACCGGAAGGCCAGAATAACGAGTGGCAGAATTGGTTTGCCGCTCGCTCAAAAGAATACGCAAAATTTATTCATCTATCGCATAGTTGCGAGGATGCAATTGCGTTTTTCCCGTGTCAGACTAAGTTCTGGTATCCCGACAGTGTGCGGCGCAGGTTATGCAGCGGCGTGTCATATTTGGAATATGTTCATGATATTGCGGAAGTTCCACATGTATTCAGGCCACAATTCTTTCCGACTGAGGCTGAGAGGACAAAAGCTCAGGAAACCAAGGCCAAGGTTGGCAGGCGTGTCATCGGATGGGCGATATCCGGAAGTCGTTTCGATAAGATTTATCCTCAATCCCCCATGGTCATTGGTCGCTTGATCAAGGAACTTGATGTGCCGGTCATCCTCTTTGGTGGACCGGGCAAGGATAACGTCATAGCGAAACAGATCATGGAACACGTCGAGCGGCAGAATGGTACGACCCAGGGACTTCATCTTGCCCTTACCCCCGACGTTCCGGCCGGCACACAGGCATGGGAGATGGGCACAGGCACGCATGTCGAAATCAAGGATGCACCCCCGCCTTTGTGGCCGATTCGACGGTCCCTGGCTCAGATTTTGACGATGGACCTGATGATCGGACCCGATACAGGCTTAATGTGGGCGGCGGGGATGGAACCTTTCGGCAAAATAATGTTATTGTCACACGCATCCCCAACGAATATAACTAAACACTGGATCAACACAGTAACGCTTCACGCTGACCAAAAGCGCGTGCCTTGTTTCCCTTGTCACCGGCTGCACAACACCATCGACACATGCAAGCCGAACAAGGAAAATAACGGTGCCGCGTGCATCACTGACATCAATCCGGAGGATATAGTACAGGCGGCAAGGAAACTTCTTGATGTTTGAACCGATATCCCGTATTGATGCTAAACAACTCGGTTTGAAACGATATTTCATAAACGCTCCATGCAAGTATGGTCACGTTGACGAAAGACTCGTATCGAACGGCATGTGTTTTGCTTGTGCTAGGGAAAAGGCTACGCGCTATAATAAAACAGAATCCGCTAAATTAGCTCAGGCCAAAATGAGGATAAAATTAAAAGATAAGCGTAATGAGCAATCTAGAGCTTGGCGCTTAGCTAATCCTGGCCGACAGGCTGAGTTATCAAAAGAATGGATAAAAAATAACAAGGATAGAAGAAATAAATATCGTAGATAATATTGCAATGAAAAATATTCAACAGATGTGCAATTTAAGTTAAAGATTATTTTGCGTAATAGTTTGAACGGGATCGTGTGGCGAGGGAGAAAAGGTGGATCGACAATACGAGATTTGGGGTGTTCGTTAGCTGAACTAATTGATCATTTATCAAAACAATTTACTGATGATATGTCATGGGATAATCATGGTGCAGTTTGGGAAATTGATCACATAAAGCCTTTATGTTCATTTGATCTTACGGACAGAAATCAATTTATTAAAGCTGTTCATTATACAAATCTTAGGCCATTATATAAAGAGGAAAATAATAAGAAATCACATAAAGATAAGGCTGAAGCTAAGCGCGGGTACAGTACCGTGTGTAGTAACTAAACTAAAGGAGGTAACAAAAATGGCTGGAATTGGAGCCTGAAATTGGGCCTTTAGGGAGTAATCCTTATCGAATGAACCGGGTGAATTCAGGAAACGGCCAGAACGGTTAATCCTGAGCCAAGCCGTCGAAAGACGGAAGGTGCAACGACTATCCCGCAAGGGAGTAGGATCAAGCGATCCGAAGCGCCCGGCCCCGAGAAATCGGGTGATGATATAGTCTGGTCTATATAGGAATATATAGCAGTCCGAAAGGACGGTGACGGTCTAGCGAATCGTTACGAACACTTCGATGCCCAAAAGGCCATGCTCGATTGGGTTTGCGGCGGCGCAACCCCGACTCGCCCGACAACCTGGGGAGTTGGGCTTTCGCTCGGCGCACCGTCCTCGACTTCCGGTTCGGAAGTTGGAACGGGTTCCGGCTGGACGCGGCAGACTTGCCCGTTTCCGGCCGCGTCCTCGCCGGCTGGTTCGGTTTCGAACAGTGCGGCGATGACGTTCGGTCCTGGCCTCACTGCCGCGACGTTCAGCGGTATCCAGCTTTGGGACACCATGGCCGTTACGGCGGGGAATATGCTTGGGTCAATTTGCTAGGCCCCTTTAGGGAGCAATCCCTATCGAAGAACCGGGTGAAAACGGGGAACGGCTAGAACAGCTAATCCCGTGCCAAGCCTCAAAAGAGGAAGGCGTAACGACTAGGGGGAAACCCCGTAGGGCCAAGCGGCCCGAAGCGCCCGGCTCCATCGCAAGATGGATGATGATATAGTCTTCTCTGCATGGGGACATGCAGCAGTCCGCAAGGGCGGTATCGGATTAGCGAACCGATACGAAAGTAAGGATGGCACGTTGGCCACGGTACGTACCCTGGGTGTTGGCGATAGTCTTGTTATCGCTGTAGGCGCCCTTGTTATTACCCTGGCGTAAGGAATATGCCCCGGCAGAAATGTCGGGGCATATTTTATGCAACTAATCCTCCATCGTTCATTTTAGGCCAACTTGACCACCACATCAAGTTGATCATCATACAGCAACATTCAACCACCATGCACTCGGACGGGGGCGTGCGTTTGTTGCGCCGTCGTGCTATAAGATGTCGCCAACTCCTTGAAGCCGGGAGACATTGCTGGTGGTCGGACTCAGTGATTATTCCGCGCAAAACTGGCTGAACTACCTCACCGGCCGTTCGGCCATGCCCGCGACGCCCACGGCTTGGCTTGCGTTATTCTCAGCGGTCGGCGCCGATAATAACACAGGATTTACGGAAATCAGCGGCAATGGTTACGCGCGCGTCAACACGAGCGGCAAATGGACAGCGGGTGCCGGTGGCGGTGGACCCATAACTATTTCCAATAGCGCAACATTAGCATTTCCGATCAGCACGGCATCGTGGCCGCTGGCGATTGCGTGGGGACTATTTGATGCTTCCGGCGGTGGCAATTTACTATGTTGGGATTGGCTCGGCTCCAATTCTTGGTGGCCTTACACGGCAACGTCAGCGTCTCCTAGTGTAATAACAGCAAAAGGAATAACCCAAGGTAGCCCGACCGCTTTTGCAAATAGTTCCCCTGTCGTTATTGATGAGGAATTTGGTGGTTCATTGCCAACGGGAATTGGTGCAAATACGCAATACACCGTTGCAGGATTGTCGAATGATGTTTTTAATATTGGTGTGAATACAACATCAACCGGCGCTGGTATGATCAATCCAATTGTTCCAGTGACAATTGGGTCTGGTGTTATTTTTAGTTTTCCTGCCGGCTCTTTGGTTCTCGCCTCTGGACCAATCAACGGATTCATCAATACAGCATCTCAATCCGTAATTGTAATAGATTCACGCTATCAGAATCCGGCAAAAACCATGACGGATTCTGCCGGTGTTATATGGAGAACAAATCCAGCATGTCAGGTGATGTTCAATGGAACTATCGACGCTAATACATCGCAGGTCGTTAAGATGGCTCTTGTTGGTAGTAATGTCTGGTACTTAAATTATGCCAGCACTTGGTATTTTAAGAGCGTAACTGCAAGTCCATCCTCCGGTGGTTGGACGGCTGGTTCAAATCCGCTTCCTGCCGGGCAGGCAATTAGAATACATGATCTTGTTGCTACGTTCGGAGTTAATATTCTTCCGGTATATAATCAAGCCGGCGGCGCAGGGATTGTAAGTAGTGCAATTCATTTATCGTCAATTCAGTATCTTGGCTTTACAATGGTCAGGGTGCAATGCTCTCAGGGGAGTGGGAGTAGCAGTCCCACCGCCGCGCAAACATTGTATTTAACTCAACATGGTGTACGTGGGCATTTTATTGTTGGTCAGCAAGGAAGCAGTAATGGCAGCAACTTTGCCTCGTGGATCGCGGCGCAAATATCTGATACTGGTATTGCTTCTATTTTTGGGTTTGAAGTTACCAATGAACCAAACAACAATGGATTAAGTGCGGCTCAGGTTCAATCATTGTGCTCTTCACTTGGGTCCGCTGTCGCCGGAAATTCTAATACGAACAATGTTGTCCCGGCAATTTCATTCAGCCCTGGATACCAAGGGGGAACAACGGCAACGAGTTTTGTAACCGCCGTTGGTGATCAAACAAGCAGAGGTATTCATTGGGGCACTTGGCACGGATACACGCAAAACGGATCGAATTTATGTGTGCAACCCTGGGCAAATCCCAATGGCGCGCAGGATGCTAATACATGGACAAGAGTCGAGTGCCCCGGAAGACCTTACGTATTAGGAGAATTTGGCGTTCTTATACCGGGATCAACCGCTAGTTATGAACAAGCTACGGCTGCTGCCGGTGGTAAAATGATGCTTAATTATTACTTAGACTCTTACTACAATGGAGCAGCCGGCGTATTCCAATTTGAATTGTTTGACGAAACTGCTGAAACATTTGCCTTATTTGATCCTAGCGGTAATCCATATCCTTGCGCCACGGTATTTCATAATTTCACAACAATCATAGCCGATGCGGGTGGAACGGCTTCATCATTTAACCCATCGGCCTTGAATTATTCTATATCAGGCCTACCTACAAGCGGTACATATTGGGGAAGATCAATGTTGTTCCAAAGTTCTAACCTAGCATTCATACTTATTATATGGAATGAACCGGAAGTTCAATCAGGCCCTCCCGCTACCGATACTACGCCAACAACAACAACAGTGACAATTACAATCAACCAAGCCTTTTCCAGCGCGAATCTATATGATCCAACTGTCGGCACATCATCGGTACAGAACTTTGGCGCCATTACATCGGGGCAACAAATAACTGTTGGATTAGTAGGCTATGCTAAAATCGTTATATTGACTCCGTGAGGCAGGAATGACGGGGGCAACGTATTATTCTTATATTAATCTACTGAACTATTTGACCGGCTTTGCGGCGATGCCGTCAACGCCGACGCCTTATGCTGCTTTGTTTACTGCTGTTGGCACTGATGCCGGAACAGGATTTACCGAGGTTTCCGGCAATGGTTACGCGCGATCAAATTCTCTCGGAGCGTGGAGTGCGGCGAGTGGTTCTGGACCTAGCACAATTTCAAATTCAACAGGGATTAATTTCCCAACTGCAACCGGAGCGTGGACGGGTATCGTTGCCTTTGGTATTTTCGACGCTTTAACAAGCGGACATTTATTGTTTTGGGACTGGATCGGCAATGATCCCTGGTTCCCTTTCAATTGCACCTTGGCGTCTCCGGGAGTTTTCACAGCGCCGGGTATTACGGCAGGATCGACTCCAACTTTGGTTAATACGGCAAAGGTAGTTTTCACAGCGCAATATGGCGGGGGATTTCCGTCCGGAATAACACAATCGACACAATACACGGTTTCCGGACTTAGCTCCGATTCATTTAACGTTAGTACCAATACAACAAGTGTTGGATCGGGTTTTGTAAGACAAGTTACACCAGTAACTATTTCAAATGGCCAGACCGCGCGATTTAATATGTCGAACCTTACTCTCACCGCAACCTGATTGGGTGAGAAATGGGAACAGTTGTTATATTAAAAACAGCTACGGGCGCCGGAACGTTTGTTGTTCCGAGCGATTGGAACAATGCCAATAACTCAATTGAATGCATTGGCGGTGGAAGCGGCGGTAATAATCCAACATTTGACCTGGGTATTGGATGCGGCGGGGCCGGTGCTGGTTATTCAAGATCAAACAATGTAACTTTAACAATTGGAAATACCTATAACTTATTTGTCGGTGCTGGTGGTGCTGGTGGAACGTCATCTGCTGCTGGCGGTGCTGGCGGTGCAACATTTTTCGGTGCAACAACACTAGCAGCATCAATGGTTGGTGCGAACGGTGCAACCGCACCCACAAGCAGCACAGCGGGTGTTGGTGGATCAACAACTGGAGCGAAAGGATCAATCCTTTATGCCGGTGGGTCTGGCAGCGCAATATCCACCGGAGGATCAAATGGAGGTGGTGGCGCCGGGGGACCGAATGGCAATGGCGCAAATGGCAACGGCGGAACGGGTTCACCTTATTCCGGGAGCGGCGGTGGCGCGTCGGGCGGTGGTTCGCCCGGTGCTAGTGCCGGAACTTCATCAACAGGTGGCGCAGGCGGTAACAATTTCTCAGGTTCCGGGGGAGGTGCTGGTGGCACAGCTTCAAGCGCCCCTGGCAACGGAATAAATGGTGGTGGTGGCGGTGGTGCGGGGGCGATAGTACCTTTAGCTTATCTTACCGGCGGTGCTGGCGGAAACGGCGTAGATATGGCCGGTGGTTCTGCTGGCGCGGGCGGTGGCGGTGGCGCTAGTTCAATTTGTTCTGCTTCCGGATCAGGAAACGTTGCTCCCGGTGGTGCTGGCGGTCTTTATGGTGGCGGTGGTGGTGCTGGTGGATTTGATAATAGTTTTGCCTATACGAGTAACGGTGGCGCGGGTGCGCAAGGCATTATTGTTATTACCTATGTTTCCACATCGAACACCATTACATGGGCAGCCAATACTAATTTTAAATCTTCCGGTTATGGTGTCCTTAGTTCATCTGTGATTTGGACAGATAATGCAGCGTTCCTATTTACTGGCTCACTAACTATCAACACTGTTACGATTAGGTCGGCAAAATCAAATTTGTCCGACGCCGGATTATTTTCGACAACAGGAACCGCCCTTGAACAAGCAATTGTGGCGCCGTCAGGTGTTGGGCAACTTATTATTTTTAGTAATCTCCTTGATTCTGGGACGGCAACATTTCCATTTAATACCACGGTTTATTGCAATGCGACCGGAGGCGGTCACACATATACAGATAACGCAACGTTATCTGGCACTGGATTATTGTCTATTTTAAATAATGTAAATTTAGCGGCACTTTCCACATTTTCTGGTTCTGAATCGCTTACCACAAATGCTCTTCGATTTGTGGCCGCAAACTCTATTTCATTAGGCGTTGGATTATTAACGACAACAGGAACGTCGATTGAATTGGCCAAGCCTACGGTAATTCAATCCGGTCTGTTGTCAACTTCCGCAACCGCACTTGAATTGACCAATGGAATTATTAGTGGGACTGGATTAGTAGTCACAACGGCAACAACCCTATCGCTCAACACCTGCGCCTTTTCTGGCTCCGGGCTTATTGCTACGAATGCTACTCACACACCAAACGGTTCAGCGGTATTTGGTTTTGTTGCGCAAGTAATTGTTGCTGAAAAAGTCATTTTGCGCGCAACTATTGGATTAAGCGTGATTGGCGCGTTGCAAACAAATGCTACTCATACACCCATTGGGTCATCGACCATTTCCGGGATAGCTTCAATATCTGCCACAGCGAGTAGCAACATTTATTCAGATTCGGCAAACCTTGCATCAATTGCAACAATAATATTGGCCGAAACAGAAATGGCAACTGCTCTATCTTCCCCGCAAGGAGCGGCGCAGCTTATTGGAACAGCTACATTATTGGCACAGACCAACGGGGTAATCAACGATAGCGGCTTAATTATCACTCAGGCCACACATACACCGGCCGGTTCTGCAATATTTTCCGCAATTGGATCTTTGGGCACAACAACTCATTATATGGCCGCTAATTCAGCAATCCTGTCTGGGTCAGCCTTATTCCAAGAATCGTACAACATTTTAGTCGAAGCAACGTCAAACGTTTCTTGTGTCGGAACGATAAATACAGTTGCGTTTACCATGAAAGATGATTCCGCCACACTATCTGGTCTGCAATCCGTCTCAGCAATAGCCTCTTGCCTCTACATTAATTCTGCGGCGATATATGGAACATCCTCAATAACGACTAGCCAAGTCCAAGTCCTTGTTTCTGGATCGTCGAGCGTTAAAGGAACTTGCTCCGTAACAATAAATTCAAAGACTTTGAGTGCTGTATCTGCAATAATACCGGGATCGTCACTCATCTTTACGGATGCTTACAATCCGACGAAAACGCCCGCAAACGCTAATTTAGCTGGCGCCGGACAATTTAATCTTAGCGAGCATTTTGTCGGCTCCGCTTCCATTGGAATAGCGGCTATTGGCAATTGTAATACCAACAACAATTTTGTTTTAGCCAATTCTGCCTCTATATCCGGATTGTCGCAAATCACAACAATAGCATCCGGCTCTTGGTATAATTCGGCAACTTTGTCCGGAACTGGATCGGTGATGGTGAACGAAGGCTTACAGTTCCAAGGATATGTTGAAATTGATAGCGATGGATTGTTGTATTGTGACGTGTTCTTTGGTCAAAATGAAAATGTCATTATTTCTGGTGAATGTTTTATAGATATTCATTCTGCCGTTGATCATACGACAATAGGTGTTGAACTCAAAGTTGCTAAAAAAGGTGCAGGACTTTGCGAGCGAGGCAAGCCTATGAAACCGATGGCGGATTAATTGACGACCTACGTCACCCTTACCACGGTTGGAACCGGAACATGGACCGTTCCGGTTTCGACCACGTACACTATTGAATGTATCGGTGGTGGTGGCGGTGGTTCTAACGGAAACAATTCTCAAGGCGGCGGCGGTGGCGGTTATAGCAATGGAACTGTTAGCTTAACCGCAAGTAGTAATATTACATATTCCGTTGGTGCTGGCGGTGCTGGCGGTGCCGCTTCATCCTCGGCCTCTAATTCAGGAACGGCCGGCAGTGCCACATGGTTTAATGGCGCTAGTTTATCCGCCGCTACAGTCGGCGCTAATGGAGGCGCCGGTGGTAGTGGTTCAGTCGTCGGCACAGCGGCCGGTGGCTCAACGACAGGAGCAAAACCAAGTTCTGGCGGCACACTGTATGCCGGTGGATATGGTGGGCAAAACGATGACGGTCCTACCGGGGGCGGCGGCGCTGGCGGTCCTCATGGAGCCGGTGGCAATGGAATAAGTACTTCTGGCACTGGCACCATATTTTCAGGCGGTGGCGGCGGTGGTGGCGGCGGCGGTAGCGATGGACATTGGACGATTAGCAGCACTACCGGCGGCAACGGTGGTGATAACTATTTAGGTTCTGGTCACGGAACTGGTGGAACAACATCAGCCGATGCGACGGTCGGAACGAGTGGTGGTGGCGGCGGCGGTGGTGCTCAGAGTGGAACGCTTTCACATTGTATTGGCCGCGCAGGTGGCAATGGTGTTGATTTAGGCGATGGTTCAATTGGGTCCGGTGGTGGTGGTGGTGCGGCCGGTTTCTATACCGCAACAGGAGCATCGGTTGGTGGGGCCGGTGGTCTTTACGGCGGCGGCGGTGGCGCCGGTGGCTCTGATTCTGCATTTGGCACATTTGCGGCCGGTGGCGCTGGTGCGCAAGGCGTTATCGTTATTTCTTATAGCGGAACGAATTGGTCTGATTCATGGGCATTAACCGCTACTAGCAACTTAACTGTTGATTCCACCCATACACCAGCCGGCTCAGCGTCTATCGCCGAAACAGGTAGCCTTACCGCTTCCGCTACGTGGATTTCGGTTGCCGGTAATAGTTCATCCATTGCAGAAACAGGAAGCCTTGCCACCTCGGCGGAATGGATTTCAGTTGCCGGCAACACTGTTGCATTAGCTGATGCGGGTCTTTTAACAACAACGGCGGAATGGATTTCAGTTGCCGGTAATTCTGCAACACTCTCTGATACAGGCCTTTTAACCACCAATGCAACGCACACGCCGGCTGGTTCTGCGACATTCTCTGATACCGGATCACTGTCCATATCGGAGAATGTTAATCTTGCAGCAACAATAACATTAGCTGATGCCGGCCTCTTAACTACCAACGCCACACATACCCCCGCCGCGTCGGCAACATTGTCCGGCACCGGATTAATCTCGACATCGGCTGAATGGATTTCAGTTGCCGGTAACTCGGCGGTTTTTACCGGCACTGGTTTACTCACAACGACCGCAACTGAATTAGAATCCGTAGCTGCAAATCTTTCTGCCGTTGGTTTAATTTCTACAACGGCAACGGAATTAGAATCGGTTATTTCCACGATTTCTGGCGTTGGTCTTTTAACGACCAACGCCACACATACGCCAATCGGAACAGTAACCATACCGGCTACTGGACTATTTAATATTTCAGAAAATGAACTCGAATCTGTTACAGCGACTCTACCGGCTATCGGGTTGCTGTCAATAACAGCAACAGAATTAGAAAAAGTAATATCGACTTTCGCTGGCATTGGTCTTTTAACGACTAATGCCATACATACCCCGGCCGGTGCCGCAACATTATTGGGCGCTGGTCTTTTAACCACGACGGCGGAATGGATTTCGATTGCTGGTAACGCAGCAACATTTTCCGATATTGGCCAATTAACTGTTTCAGAACATGTTCTTTTAGCCGCGACCGCAGCATTTTCTGATACTGGCCTTTTAACCACAACCGAAACGGAACTTGAGCAAGCGGTTATAACTATATCTGGCGTCGCAACGGTTACAGCAAACGCCCTACCGCTCGGACAACAAAGTGGCCAAGCAACACTTCCATTTGTCGGTCAAATCATTCCTTCTGAAAATGTAATTCTTCAAGCTACATCAATATTTTCGGACGCTGGCCTCTTAACCATCAATGCTATCCATACACCGAATGGATCGGCAACATTTCCTTGCACTGGAGCCGTTTCTGCTTCCGGGGCCGTAGCATTTGTTGCTACTTCATCGTTATCCGGCAGTGGTCTTTTAACTACGAATGCTACCCATACGCCAAGCGCCTCAACGACATTTGCTTCCATTGGCAACATTAATATTTCAGAGAATGTAATTCTTGCTGATACGGCACTCTTCTCCGATATAGGCCTTTTAGTAACGGATGCGACTATTACGGCTAAAACTCTTGCTGGATCAGCGGTATTTTCTGGCGTTAGCTCTATCACAACATCGGCAACGCATACCCCAATTGGGACTGCAATTTTTGCTGATAACGGTAATTTAACGACTGCTGAAAATGTTGCGCTGGCCGGATCGGTCGTTACATCTGGTTCGGGGCAAATTGTTACTGGAACAGTTGCCGATCTCGCGGCACTCACCGCGTTGGTTGGTTCCAGTCAGATTGTCGTTGATGGCTACCTAATAACCCCAGGGTCAACAACCGGGTCAGCAACGTTTGACGGTTTCGCGACGCTTTCAACACAACCATCGCTCATTGCCCTGGATCGTGCTACACTATCTGGTGAAGGAACTTGCTTCAGTGTCAGTTTTCCGCCGATCAGTCATCGGCGGCTGACCTATGGCGAGAGTTTGCCGCCGCGTGGTGTTCTTACCATTCTAGATGGATTGTGGGTAACGATGTTGACCAACCCAACCCCGGTTGCTTTACCCTCTATTCGTTCAGGCGAAACGGACGGTCGTTACATCGACTGCACGCCCGATCTTGGGCCATTGGGGGATTATATTCCCAATGTCAATGTCGTCAGTTTGGCGATGGCGCGTGAGGATGGTCAACCATTAGGACCGCTCGATTTACAACCCGCCGGTTCGCAATGGCCAACGACTTTGGATGAAACCGGCTTGGTCATAACATTTGGCTTTATTGCACCAGCCAATGCACCGGATGCTGTTTACGAACTAACGTTAAAAGTGAATACTACCAACTCAGGGAGGGTTTTCATCCGCGATTTGGTTATCGCCATGGTTTCCGCATTGGGATAATGTGCTGTGGCCGATGACATCGTGCCGAAACCCGATCCAACCGTTTTAACAACCACGCAACTTTTGCATGAAATTGCAACGTTAAAGGAACTGTTAGAACATAAAATACAAGCAAACGACAATGCTATTCACATCCGGCTTGATGCCATGGTGGCAACATCTATCGCCCGTGATTCATGCAGAACTGAATCAATAACTAAATATGAAGCCTTCTTGACGAAACAACTTGAAAATCTGGCCAATATTGAAGCTAACCACGATAAAGCAATAGAAGATAAGATATCTGCATTATCGTCGCGCATAGATAAATATGAAGGCAGTAAAACGGTTACATCAGCATCACAAGCTCTTCTCTTTTCGGTTGTTTCAGCTATTTTAACTTTGGTCATTGGTGTTTTTCAGATTATTCGTTATATCCAACGACCATAGAAAGGAAGTCGTCAAATGACAACAACCGCTCCAACAGCCCCGCGCGCAACGGTTTATGATGCGCCTTATACTGGCATAATTGCCTTAACCCCTGGCGCAACGACCGCCGCGCAAACCGGGCAGGGTTTTGGTTATCTCGGTGCAACCGCCGGAACAGCAACGGTCACATTTTATGATAGTAGCACTGTTGTTCTGCCGTTCGCTTCGGCAAACACATTCTATATTTTACCATGGGCCGTTACAGGATTGACGCTTGGGAGTGGTGGCGGAACGTTTGTCAATCTGTTGCAGTAATAAAGGAGAGAACAATGAACTTCGGAGAAGTCATTTATATGCTTCAGGCGGGTAAGTGTATTGGCCGACGGGGATGGAATGATAGAGACATGTATATTTACATGCAGGAATTTCCCGGCTTCATGCCGTGCATTATTTTGAAAACGGATCAAGATGACCTACAGCCTGGATGGCTTCCGTCGCACGCTGACATCTTTGCGGAAGATTGGTACGAAGTCTGTTTTCCGGAGTAATGAACCCATGACAGTGAATTGGAATAGCGCCGTCGATATTCTGGCTCGCACCATGGTAGGCGAGGATGATGTCGGCGGCGCCGATGGAATGCAGGCCGTGGCCTCCGTGGTCATGAACCGGGTTAATTCAGGAATAACATGGTGGGGCAATACGATTCTGACGGTGTGCTTAAAGCCAAGTCAATTTTCCTGTTGGACACCTAACTCAGCTAATCGAGCGCGGATTCTGGCACTCACCAATACAAATCCATCCTTTGTAACGGCTCAGGCTATTGCGCAAGAGGCAGTCGCCGGGACAATGCAGGATTTAGTCGATGGGGCAACGAACTATCTTGCTATTAGCGCGCTCAATTCGGCGCCAGATTGGATCATCGGTATGACTGTCACCGCTATTATTGGTGAACAAATTTTTCTGAAGAATTGAACCATGAACAAACAATTATGGACACCGCAACTTATTATTGGCCTTATTGGCATGGCAATTGTTGCCGGCACCGTCGCAGCGGTCTTTGTTATTGGCGACGTTCAGTTGCGTAGTCAAACAGTCGGCGGCGTTATGAGTCTCGGCGGTATGGTGGCCGCGTACTACTTCGGCAGCAGCCACGGCTCGCAGGACAAAGACGCCACCTTGGCGCGCGCGCAGGAGTTGCTGGCGGTTTCTACGCCACCGGCCTCGACAAGTGAGACTGTTACACAACCATCATCCTTCTCCATGGCCGGAACTGCTTCAATAGCGCCACACCAACCCAAGGAATAAGACAATGACACATGCTTATGGCCGCAAGCCGCATGACCCACGTAAATTGGCGTTGGCTCCGAGTCTCGCTGATCATGCCGTGACAAAAATGACGCCACCGCCGATTGTGGATCGGTCGCAGGTGCCGTTTCATCCTAAAATGTGGTCAAACGATATTTATCCATGCTGCACATGTAGCGCCTATGCCAATATGGCACTCGGCGTTGGAACGCTGAACGATACTCTGGCGTCTTACACATTTAGCCCGCAAAATGCGCTCGATTTTTATGCGCGTGTTGTCAATATCAATCCTTTCGATTTCACCGATCTTCAAAAGAGTGATGGTACCGAGATTTTGACAGTGTTGCAGGATCAACTCAAATGGGGATGGGAGGCCGATCCGGAAGCCAACCCCTCAGAAATACTTGTGGCCGATTATGCCAATGTGCCATTGACTCGTGCCATGCTCGCGAATGCCTGTTACCTTTATGGTGGCGTCGATCTTGGCGTAACAATTTACCAATCCGATGTCGATATAATCGGCAAAGGCGTCTGGAACGCGCCACAGCAAGGTGGCCTTGAAGGTGGTCATTCGCTTGCTCTGTGGGATTATACCGGCCTTACGGACACCGATACCGTTCGGCTCGTAACGTGGGGTGGATTCCAACTTGCCACATGGCAATGGATCGAATCGGCCTGTGAAGAGGCATGGGCATTGCTTTGGAAGTGCCTATTGCCAATTACGCAAAAATCATGGCTCGGCATTGATTCCGCACAGCTTGAGGCTGATTTGATGGAGTTCAATAAACAGATTGATCAGCTTACGTAAGTAAATCAAGAAACCCATTTCTTTGGAGGCGGGTTTCTTTTTTCTGTCTTTTAGCCTCAACGCTACGCATTACATGCTCTTTTGATTTTGGCTTTCCTTTTTGTGCCATAGATATTTTAGTTTTGGTTTCCTCTGAATGCAAATGATTCGGCTTTCCTTTTTTGGCCATAGACATTTTAGCTCTGGTTTCTTCTGAACGTGGTGGTCTTTTCTTCTGCGCTATAGAAATTTTAACTTTGGTTTCTTCCGAACGCCGTTTTCCTTTAAGAGCTTCGCTCATATGTCTTTTTGCCTCTTCTGAAAATGGTCCTTTCTTTTTTCCTATATGAGCTTTTGATATACGTTTTTTGTGTTCTTCTGATTTACTTTTACCCTTAGAAGCTTTAGACATCAACGATCTAGTTTCTTCAGATGGCTTAGTGCCGGCCATTCCACCTGAATTAAGATTATAACCTTTAGGAACGAGTGTTCCTTCTTGTTTAATAATAATTTGCTCAAGCTCTAGCAAATTATTACGTGACCAAGACTGAGCAATTACATTTATTGTAAATGCGTCTTTACCATATTTATTGATTGCATGATGAATCGCCCTACAGGATTTTGTAGAAGTATGTATTTTCCACCTAACTTCTAAACCTATAGTAGTAATGCCAATATAACGCTTACCATTTATTAAATTAGTAATCGTATAAACTAAAAATTCTTCCAGTTTCTCTGTCATGTAAACCATTCCTTTAGTTTATCACCCTGAACCATTTCGGCTACTGATTTTTTTTGCTCTAATACAGATAAAATCTTCTCATCTATAGTACCGGGGCAAATAAAATCAACGTATAATATCGACCTTTCTTGTCCATCTCTATGTACACGATCTTCTGCTTGGGCGCGAAGTTCTAAATCCCAAGCGTTACTGTAGAATATTACATTTGATGCTGCTATTAATGTCAGGCCAAATGCCCCCGTTGCTGTTGTCGCCACGAAATAATCAGCATCTCCGAATTGAAAAGCATTAACTGCCGCCTCGCGATCATTCAATGACGTTTCGCCATAAAATGTAACTACCCTTCGATCCGGGAATGCCTTTTCTAATGCACCACTAATAACCACGATGTCATGTCGATAGACGCACCAGATAACCACCTTACCGTTCATTTCGTTTAAAACATCTATCAAGATTTCGGTGCGATTGGAGTCAAGACAATGCAGATTGCCGGCTTCATCCCTGGCGATACCAAGGACAACACGCTGCATGGCGGTTAGTCGCGCAAGCGCGTTGCTTGTTGTCATGTGAACGCCGGATTCAATTTCACTGGTAGCCTTTTTCTTAAGATCGTCGTAAATGCGATGTTGTTCATCGGTGAGGGGAACATGGACGCGCTCGAAAATCTTTGGCGGGAGATCGAGGCAGTCTGATTTCAGCACTCTAAATACATGCGGTTCAATGCGTTCCTGCAATTTATCAAGATCGCGGAATCCATCAACCACCTGAACCGTGCGACTGCCAGCAACGAAAATTGGCTTTAGCACACAATAGCGCGCTCGAAAGCCGAAATAGCTATTGCCGAGTATTCTTTCCAACCCAAGAAAAGCAAACTGTCCCCAAAGATCGAGCGGATTTTTAGGCACGGCAAGCCCGGTCAGCGCGCGCCGGTAGGCGGCTCTCTGGCCTAGCTTGATCATTTCCTTGGTGCGCTGTGCGTCGATGTTGCGAATCTTTGATGATTCATCGACAATGATCAGTGTTCTAACGCCAACAAAGTTATTCGCGACAGTCTTGGCGGTCTTCGACGCGCCGAGAGCTTCGATATTCATGACCAGAACTGGTAGAATATCGGACGTTGCCATAATGGCATTAAGGTTGCGGCGCTCTTTTTCTAAGCTACCGCCGCGCCAGAGATGCGGTACAACTGGAATATCGGCCGGAACATTCTCCGGGATATGCTTATTGATCCAATCGGCATAACTGCCTTTGCCGGCGACAATGAGAATTCTGTTTATTTTGCCCTCACAATATAGTTCCATGGCTTCGTCAAGAGCCACCTTGCTCTTGCCCGTGCCCATATCCATCATATAGAAAAATGAAGGCCGCTTAGCCGCCTTGGCCAACGCCGCAATTTGATGGGCGCGCGGTGAACGAGTCGGCGTAAACGTAACCATTGAATCAGCCTTAATGCAGCAGGCTACCCCGGCCTTGCGACCGGGGCACCACCTAACAAGTTAACCGTTATTCGGCGGCGGCTCCATGGCGACGACCACGGCGAACATTCTCGTGTAGAGCTTCGCCCAGTGTACCGAAACTATTCGGTGCATCGGATTCAACGCCAATCGTGAAGTCATCTCCGATCACGGGCACGGGTTCGTTGCCCAAACTTTCCGGCTCGCCAAGCTGTGCCGCGATTTCCATGTTAGTCGCGGCATCAAGACGCTGACCCTTGGCCTTGGCCGCTTCATCGGCGGCGATCTGTGCCTTCGACCGGCGACCACGCCGCTTTTTCGGCGCCGTCTCGGCGGCGGCTTCGACCGCTTCGGCCTCACTCGGCACGTAACCGGCCAGAAGTGCCCGCACTTCGGTCAGCGCGGCATAGAGCGGCGCCACAACCGGATGGCCTTCGATCTGCGCCACCAACGAACGCTCCTCCTTACGCAATGCGGCAGCAAGAGTAGCAGAGATAGACATGAATTGAGTTTCCTTGTGTAATGGAAAATTACCGCTCGACAATTCGAGTGGAAATCATTTATCGGCTAGATCGTTCCCTGTGTCAACGCTATTCCAATTTTCTCCCAATCCCAATTGCTAGCGCCTCCATGCCACCGTCCATAGACCGGATAATTGATGAGACGTGGATCAATTCCTTGATCCGCGACCGATTCGACAAACCGGCCGCTGATCAACCACAATTCATCGACAGGCTTACCGAGTTTCGGCCCGCCTTGGTTGACACGCCGCACGGCCAGCCATACCCGCCCGCCGGCCCGAACATGACTCTGTATCCAACTAATTTGGAACGTGCGTAGATTGACTTTCCAGCCATTTGTTCGTTTATACTCGCACCATCCTTCAATGCCATTGTAACAGTAATTTGAATCTGGAACACCGGATGTCGTAATGCCGGTTTCAATCGCGGTCCAATGCATGGCAGCCAAATTAGTGTGGAAGGTTTTGCGTAGTCCTGCATCAATTTTAGCCTTGGTCATTTCTTAGTACTCCTGTAGCATTATTGTTTCTCAGGTTGCGAGAATTGGCTAACGCTAAAATTGCATCCTTGTGAGCCTTCCAAAATTTACGCGCCGCTATGCCATCCATACGCGCGATGCGTTCATCATCGAAACTTGCCCAATCCTCTATACTGTGAAACTCACAACCGATCTGTATGTGCGCGTCAAATATGATCACAGGGTAAAGCAATCCTGAAATCTGTAGTGGAACAGTCTGAATGGTAATTCCGTCTCGGATAATCGCACCACTCAAATCCGCACCACTCAAATACGAACCACGCAAATCCGAACCACGCAAATCCGAATCACGCAAATTCGCACCACGCAAATACGAACCACGCAAATCCGAACCACGCAAAATCGCACCACGCAAATCCGAACCACGCAAAATCGCACCACGCAAATTCGCACCACGCAAATTCGCACTACGCAAAATCGCACCACGCAAATCCGAACCACTCAAATACGAACCACTCAAATTCGAACCACTCAAATTCGCACCACGCAAATCCGCACTACGCAAAATCGCATCACGCAAATCCGAACCACGCAAATTCGCATCACGCAAATCCGAACCACGCAAATCCGCATGGTGCAAATCCGCATGGTGCAAATCCGCACCAATAAAAGTTTCAGCGTTCAGCGCAAGTAAAACAGCATCTGTGACACGGCTCTTGATCTGAATAGGCATTTTTCTCTCCGTGGCCAGTGTTCCGGGCAATCGACTTAGTATAGTGGCCACTATGGCCAGTGTCAATCACAAAAAATCCAACAATCCCATGAAGATTCCTCTTGCAGTTAAGGCTTGGCGGCATTATATTCTCTATAGCGAAAGGGGAACGGGGCCTTCGCTCTCGTTAAAGCCCGTAAGGCGGGGATGGAATCGGCCATAAGCCCGTCAGTAAATCGCAACAACCGGGGAGTGCTCCATGAAAGGTTCTCGATGTTGACGTTCACCCGGCTCGCCCCTGAGGGGGCATTTATGATCGGCAAAAGCATCATCGGCATCATCATCGGCGGCGCCGCCTAGCCGGCGGCTTCACCTAGAATTCGGGATGGTCCTGAATTCGTAACAAGCCAAAAAAAACCGGAGGGGAATAACAGCCCCTCCGGTTTTTTATTGTCTAAAGCAGGATAACCCCAAGTTCGATAAGCTCCTGTGCCTCGGCCAGTTCACCCCGCACCTTGGCGTGCTGCTCTTTCGTTAGGCCATAGTAGGCGGCTTGTTCCCCGATGATCCTATTGAGGAAGTTCCGCCAAATATCACTATCCGCATCCACGACCACGGCGCGGCCGTCCTCTTCGTTAACGATTTTGAACGGTGTCATCTCACTTCCTCCCCTGTGACTTCAGTTCCGCAATCAGCCGCTTTAGCCGCTCGATCTCCCGGCCGGCATCACCTTCCCGTTGTTCAGCAATCGCTGCGCGCTTGAGTAGCGCAGTGATCTCGGCCTTCATGTTTTCGATCTTGAGCTTTTGCCGCTCGATAACAACCGCTAGAGTATCGCCCCGGCATGAGGCGAGCGCACGGTCGGTGACTCTTTCCAGTTTGCTCATTGTCCATTCTCCATACGACAAAAGCCGCGCCCAATTGCTTGAGCGCGGCGTGTCGGTGTCAGTTTTCCTCTTCTTCGCCGTTCTCACCTTGGAGTTCCGCGTTGAAGTCGCGGCACTCGATGTCGGCCTCATGCTTTGTCTGGCATGTACGCCAGATTCCACCATGTTGATCAACCACGCACCATGATCCGTGATCGTAGTCCACCTTGAATTTCATCGGCTTCTCCTTCCCTTTTCTTCCAGTTGCTCAATCGCATGATGAACATACTCGCGCGCAGCTTTCCAGGCATCGGCGCGGCCTTTTAGGTATTGAGTTTCCGGTTTATCGCCTAGTTCCGCATAAGAGGCCACACACTCGGCCTGTATTCTTATGATCTCAAGGTTGCCCTCAATTTGCATGAGAACAAAAACCGCTTCTTTACTCATTTTCTTTTCCTTGCAAGAAAAGGCGGGGATTGCTCCCCGCCTCTCGGTTCAGGCGACCAGGGACAGGATTTTGCCAGCTTCGCGTTCCAGCGCGACTCGCTCGTCCTGATGCGGGATAGACCGGGCAACCGCCGTTGCGCCCACCACCACGTCCCAGGCCGTCTCAATCGGGCGACCTTCTTCCATCTCATGCGCCGCCTTGATGGAGGCGGAAATGCCCTTGGAAAACCGGCTGGCCAGGAATTCGTCCAGCCGGTTTTCGAGATGCGCCCGTTGCGCTTGCTCGATGGTCTGCACCACCTTGCGATCAGAGGCCGCGCTGTAGGCGTCCAGGGCCGGGACAATCCGTTCAAGGAAGCGGTCAGGCGCCGCCGCAGTGTGACGGATTTTGATTTCCTTGAAGTCGAGCGCGCCCCAGATGATCCGGTTGCAACAGACGTAATCGAACAAGAAAGTCGCGAGGCCGAACGTCGCGGCCCCTACTTCCGAGTTCCACACCAGAAAGCCCCTCGCGAGGCTCCCCGGTTCGCCGTTGCGCCGGTTCGGCACCGTGATCCGCCGCTTTTCGTCGGCCAGGAACACGAACATGTCGCGGTCACCACCATAAAGCGTCGTGTTGTCCTTGGTGACCGTGACTGCCTTGCCGAATTCGCCCGGCACGCGCCAGTGACCGGATACCCCATCACCGAAGCGATCAACCAATTGGTTGACGACTTCCGCGTTCCAGATGCGCCCATAACGAGGTCCGGTTGCAGCGCGAAGCTGTGGGCCGGCATCCGTCTTGGAGATGAGCACTTGGACATCCTCAACCTCGCGCAGCACGTTGAGGCCGAGATTGATGCAGTCTGAGGCCAGTTCGGCCGGAAGGCGCCGTAGATAGCCGGCCGGTGCTTCCGCCAGCGTGGCAAGCTGCCCGAAGGAGAAATGGGATGGAGCATAACCCTGTCCGTTCGGTCCCTCGATCAGAATGCCGCTATGGTCGGCCTGTGGCACTGCGTGCAATTTGCGGCTGGAAACTACCCGCTCGCGCGAGTTCCGCCGCAAGTCGCCGAAATGCTGTTGCATGTCGATCAGCGAGACGAAACGCTCGTCCGCCGGCCGTGTGCGCCATTCGGCATTAGCCTGCATAAGTGTGGCCATTTTCAACTCCCGATTTAATTGTCATAGAGCGTCGGCTCGGGGGCGACCGCCCCCTACGCATTGATATATAGGGATTAGTGGCCACGATGTCCAGGATTATTTTTCAGAAAGTTAGATTATTTTCTCAACAAGCGTTTGACCACGATACAGCGCCAATTCGGCCCGGACCATCTTCAGCCCATGCAATCCGTCGCGCAGGATATGGGCGCGGTCGGCTATAGCTGTCGCCCGATCCTCTGCCAAATAGCAGCAGAAGCCGCTTTGATCCTTAAAGTAGATTATCAGCCGAAGATGTTCGCCTAAACTCATCGGTCGCCCCGCCCTCCCGGCCGGTGTCTCAAAATGGACCACCTGTCCCGGCGGTTTTTAACCGCTCGCCCCCTTGAACTCCCCGTGAGAATACCCACGTGAGTCCTAGACCAAGGGGATGCGGTTTTAGTACGCGCCGCCTCTTCCCTCGCCACAGGATTACTGAAAATGACCAAGCTCTACGAGATCTCGAACACCCAGACCGGCCACAGCTTCGGCCGCTACAAGGCCGCTGATCGCAAGGCCGCCCTTGATGCCATGGCGCGCGCCGCTGGGTATCGCGATTATGTGCACGCCTGCGAGGTGGCGGCCGTTGAGATCGGCGAGATTACAGTTGTCGAAGCGGATGCCGCCTGACGACTGCATCTAGCAGAAACGGGAAGGCTCCAAGCCTTCCCGTTTCTTTTTGCGCTGCACGCCAATCGCTACACGTTTGATGTATTATCGTCTTGTCAGCCCCATATCTGTGATGCCAAGGGGATGCGGTTTTAGTACGCGCCGCCGTTCCGGGAGAGGCACCCCTACGCGCCAGCCTATCGGCCAAGGATGCTTCACTCCGCTCCCATTGGCGCCGATGCATACATGTCCTGGCCAGGACACCGAAGAACCCCCGCCGCGATGCCCTTATGAGGCGCATCGGACGGGGGTTTTTCGTGATCGCGCGTTAAGCGGCTTGCGGCGGATCGGTGTCATCGGGATCGGTGTCACTGCCATTATATTCTTCTATCGGACTAAAATTAGTTATGGACCATGACGCACCAGAACCGCCGCCGCTTGCGGTGGTATACAATCTTTTCTCATATTCATGGCACTCAATATCACATGGATTACTGAGTGAAACAAACACACAGAACGGTCGCCCGTGCCACAATCGCGCCCACCAACCCCTTTGGTGCATCTTATGCGAACATTTGCCGCAGTCATCAATGAATTTACAGTTACCGGATTCCATTTATTCCTCCATTTCCGCTAGTTCACAGTCCACCATGTGTTGCAATCTGGCACGAATAACCCGCGACGTGCATAACACCATAAGCCGCCGCGCCGGCTCCGGAATGGTCTGTTGCCGTAGCTCCCAACGACGGATGGTCCTGGCACTCACCCCGATTAGTTCGCCAAGTTTCCGTTGTTGCACGATCACCGGATCACACGGAAATAGCCGACCGCACAAATCTCCCACGTCTAATGTTTCCATTGTTATTTACTCTCCGAACTGCAATCAATTTCGCATTAAAACATAGGACATCGTGTCTACTATGTCAACGTTTAAAGAACTAATTGAGATAGATGACCCAACAGATACCCGGCAGCGCCACCATAAAGCTGATTGTTTCCAACCCAATCAATAACACATCCTTGTGCGGACATGGTATTTGGTGAGTAATCGGTTTATGGTGTGATTC
>Ga0335083_10000972_pt1 | contig 40697 bp, 36 predicted proteins | sample Lox_Sample_42_FD_206716 | JGI IMG/M metagenome (GOLD analysis project Ga0335083, IMG submission 206716) | Soil microbial communities from Loxahatchee National Wildlife Refuge, Florida, United States - Lox_Sample_4.2 | ecosystem: Environmental > Terrestrial > Soil > Wetlands | place: USA...
AGTTGGAGCAGGGGAGGGGGCGTAGGAACATAATACTTGTATGACAAGTATTACATTCCATGTTTCTCGACAAAGGAATGTTGCCGAATCGGATTGAATGTGGATAAGACCAGGCTGAGTGCTAGCGAGCTGCTAGTTGATAGTCGCTAGTTGCTAGTTGCTAATTGCTTCTTCATGTGCTCGACAACTCCCTCGATCGCCACGTCTTCCTTCTGCTTCGTTCCGCGAACTAGCACCTCGACTTTTTCCTCGGCGAGCTTCTTGCTTGCGATCGTGATGCGATAGGGAACTCCGATGAGGTCGGCATCCTTGAACTTGACGCCGGGACGCTCGTCGCGGTCATCGAGCAGCACCTCGAAGCCCGCGCGCTCAAGTGCGGAGCCGATCTCGACGGCGCGCTTCAGCAATTCGCCGCCGGCCGCGAGCGGCACGAGGACCACATCAAACGGCGCGATGCTTGCAGGCAGCCAGAAGCCATCGTCGTCGTGGTTTTGTTCGATGCACGCGGTGAGGATGCGCTCGAGGCCGATGCCGTAGCTGCCCATGATGGGCGTAACTTCTTTGCCGTGTTCGTCGAGCACGCGCACGCCCAGCGCTTCGGAGTATTTGTATCCGAGCTTGAAGATGTGGCCAACCTCGACGGCCTTGCCGATCTTCAGCGGCGAGCCGCAGCTCAGACAGCCATCGCCTGCGACAACCGTGCGCAGGTCATCCCACATTGTGGGATAGAAATTTCCGTCAGGCGTCAAGTTCCTGACGTGGTACTCCTCCCGGTTGGCACCGCCGACCAAATTGCGGCGCCCGCGCAGCGCCTCCTCCACCAGCAGCATTGGCCGAGATGTGTCGGATTCGTCCTTCGCCCATTCGACATGCAGCGGCCCGAGATATCCCGCAGGCGAGTGAAACAGCTCGCGGATTTCCTCGTCCTGCATCGGACGATACTCCTTGCCGCCGATTGCCGCCGCGAGCTTCGCCTCGTTCAGCATGTGGTCGCCGCGCATCAGCACAACCAGCGCGCGCGTTTGCGGCTCACCAGTCTTCGCATCGGTGCCCTCGGTCATCATGTAGGCGAGGGTCTTGATATGACTCTTCGGCGACACGCCGAGAAAGCGGGCCACATCCTCAATCGTCCTTTGCCCCGGAGTGTGAACGAGTTCCGGTTCGCCGTTCCCTGACGGCGGAAGATCTTCGACGGGATCGAGTTGCGACGTGGCTTTCTCCAGGTTCGCCGCATATCCGCAATTGGTACAGCTCACCACGTAGTCTTCGCCGGCTTCTGTACTGACCATGAACTCGTGCGACTGCGAGCCGCCCATTGCGCCCGAATGTGCCTCGACCGCGAAGTACTTCAGCCCGCAGCGGTCGAAGATGCGGCAGTACGTGTCGTAATGCCTCTGGTAGCTGACATCGAGCCCAGCTGCGTCAAGGTCGAACGAATAGGAATCCTTCATAAGGAACTGGCGGACGCGCAGCAGTCCCGACTTGGCCCGCGGCTCATCGCGAAACTTCGGCTGGATCTGGTACCAGATTTGCGGAAGCTGCTTGTAGCTGCGCAGCTCCTTGCGGGCGATCTCGGCCATCACCTCTTCGGCGGTCATGCCCAGGCACAAGTCGCGCGCGCTGCGGTCTTTCAGGCGGAACATGTTCTCGCCCATCGCCTGCCAGCGTCCACTTGCCTCCCACAGCTCGCGCGGGTGGAGCGCGGGAAGATGGAACTCCTGGCCGATGCGGTCCATCTCTTCGCGTACGATGCCGGCAATCTTCAGCATGGAGCGCTGGCCGAGGAACAGGAAGGAATAGATTCCGGCAGCGAGTTGGCGGACGTATCCGGCGCGCAGGAGAAACTTGTGGCTTGCGGCCTCGGCATCGGCCGGAGGTTCGCGTAGCGTGGGAATGAAGAGCTGTGACCAGCGATGCATAAGCGCCTGTCTGTTGCCCTCGGCAGGAGTTGGATAACGGCTATTGTATCCAGATCGTTCCCGGCAGCCAGCAGCCGCTGGGACGGAACTGTTCCGCGCGCAAGCTTCGTGTTACAACTTGAGCGGACTGCTCCATGTACAGCAAGCGGGCGACCATCATATTTCTCTCCGCGCTGTTGCTGATTGCGCTTGGGCTCACGTTTGTGATTACGCGGACGTTCCTGAAGCCCTTTGCGTTCGCCATCATTCTGGCGGTAGTCTTCTACCCTTTGCACGAACGCATCCTGCGATGGAACAAACGTAGGGACGGCAGCTCGGCCCTGCTCTCTACGTTACTGCTGGTCCTGCTGTTTGCTGTGCCCAGCCTGGTTATTGCGGTGCTGGCCGCCAACGAAGCGTTAGCAGCAGCCCATTATCTGGGGCGCAGAAGCATCGAGGAAGGCGGTTTCACGTCGCTGGTGATGACCATCGCTGACCGTCCGATTCGGTATCTCGGCCACTGGGTTGATCTCTCCAAGTACGACTTCAGGGCCATCATCAGCTCCAACGCGCAAAAGGCCAGCGTCTTGCTGGTAGGGTTCGGCGCCAACCTCCTGAGCGGAGCGGCCCGCTTTGTCACCGACGCGCTGATCACCTTCGTAGTCGCATTCTTCCTATTTCGCGACGGAGTTCAGTGGGCCTACCGCGCGGGTACATTGCTGCCGCTTACTCCCGAGCAGGTGGCCCGCTTGTATCGCAACATCTCCGACACCATTATCGCCAACGTTTACGGCATCCTCTCGGTGGGAATTGTGCAGGGCACGCTCACAGGGATTGCCATGCGCATTGTCGGTATGCAGTCTTCCCTATTGCTGGGATTGGCCGCCGGATTCGCCTCCATCATCCCGGTTGTGGGCTCGGCGCTGATTTGGGCGCCGGTCGCAATCTATTTGCTGGTGAGCGTCTCCGCCTGGAAGGGCTTGTTCCTGTTGGTTTGGGGAACGTTGGTGGTTAGCAGCATCGACAATGTCATCCGGCCGTGGGTGGTTGGTGGCCGGGTGGAACTGCATCCTCTGGTATTGCTGTTCTTCATCTTTGGCGGCGTGGCGGCGTTCGGCTTCCTAGGATTGTTTCTGGGACCGGTCGTTGCGTCGGTACTTGTGGCTTTGTTCGACATCTTGCGCGAAGAACTGAAGGAACCCAGCGAAGCCAAAGTTAACGTCACTTGACGTTAGTTGCCGGTCAGCGGCGAATACAACTCACCCTCCTTGCGCTCGCCGATGTCCTTCAACCGCTTGACCACGTATTCCTGAAAATGAGGTGAGTTGCGATGGGCTTCGCGCGCTGCGTCGTCCCGATACTGCTCGTAAATGAAAAAGCGTTGCGCATCCGTCCTGTGGCGATGGACCACGTACATCAGACAGCCGGGCTCTTGCCGCGAGGCCGCCTCCAGTCTGCGAAAGAATTCCGCAACCTCGTCTTCATGCCCGGGCTTCGCAACCCAAGTTACTGCCAACACGACCATGCCAGCCTCCAGCCCCATCATTAGACCGAACTAGAAATTTGCGTGAGGCGCGTTCGGGTAGAGCAGGCCTTCAGGCCTGCGCCCGGCCAGTAACAAGGAATACCGTTTCTGCCGCCGAGGTCGCGGAGCTCAGCGGCGGAAGCACGATATGACGGCGACCCGGAACGCGGGCCTGAAGGCACGCTTACCCTCGCTGGCCATACCAACTGTGGAATCGGCTAAGCCACTCCGCTAACAGCGTCGAGCATCTCCGTGAACTCTGGAACAAATACTGTCTGCTCGCGGTCGGGTCCGGTCGAGACGATGCCAACCTTTGCCCCCGATTCCTTTTCCACAAATTCGAGATAATGCCTAGCCTTTTCCGGCAGACGGTCGAAGGTGGCGATACCGAATGTATTCGTCTGCCAGCCCGGCAGTTTCGTGTACACAGGTTCGATTTTCTCGTAACCGGAAGCCTGGGCGGGAATCTCCTGTGTCTCTTTGCCGTCAACCTTGTAGCTTACGCAGACCGGGACATCAGCCTGATCGTCAAGCACGTCCAGCTTGGTTACCACCAGCCAACTGGTGCCGTTGATCATGTTGGAGTAGCGGAGCAGAGGCAGGTCCAGCCACCCGGTGCGTCGCGGACGACCGGTGACAGCCCCGAATTCGTTGCCCTTCTTCCGTAGTGCCTCGCCGGTTTCGTCGTTCAGTTCGGTGGGAAATGGCCCTCCGCCGACACGCGTGCAGTAGGCCTTGGTAACGCCGATGACCGTGTTGATTGAGGTAGGCGGGACGCCCGTTCCAGTGACCGCGCCGCCGGATGTCGCGCTGGACGAGGTGACGAACGGATATGTGCCATGATCAATGTCGAGCATCGTTCCTTGCGCGCCCTCGAACATCACGGATTCGCCGCCGGCGATGGCGCGATTCAGCAGCAGCGCCGTCTCCGCCACGAACGGAGCCACACGATCCGCGATCTCCGCGTAGTCGGTGTACATCTTGTCCGGATCCAATGGCTCGCTGTTGAACAGGGCGTGCGCAATGGTGTTCTTCTCACGACAGGCGTTCTCGATGTGTTTGCGTAACAGTGTTTTGTCGAGGAGGTCCTGCACGCGCAAACCGCTGCGCGCCATCTTGTCCTCGTAGGTGGGGCCAATGCCGCGCGAGGTGGTGCCAATCTTTACGCGGCCGGGGGCGTTCTCCGACGCCAGCTCAATCATGCGATGGTAGGGAAGAATCACGTGTGCGCGATTGCTGACGAACAGGTTGCCGTCAACCTTTACGCCGTTGGCGCGCAGCGCGTCCACTTCCTTGATGAAGGCGAAGGGATCGAGCACTACACCATTGCCGATCACGCCACGGCACCCCTCGCGCAGCACGCCGCAAGGTATGAGCTGAAGGATGAACTTTTTTCCCTGAATCGTGACCGTGTGCCCGGCGTTGTGGCCGCCGGAATAACGCGCCACTACTTTGAACCGCTCGGAGAGAACGTCAACAATCTTGCCCTTGCCTTCGTCACCCCATTGCGCGCCGACGATGACCGCTGTCTTGCCAGTTTTCAACTTGCCACTCCATCGGCAATCGCCCGCATTGACCCGCAGCGACCGCACCGATTCGCACACAACTCGCTTTGTCCGGGAAGCTGTTCCAAAATTCGGGGATATTAACGTGAGACGGGCTGTGTAACTCTAGATTTTACAGGTTCAACTCAGACGGGCGCAATGCGAACCGGGATCGGCAGCAACCTGTGCTAAGCTCTCCCGCCAGGAGACTGAACGTGGCGAACTTCATCCAGGTTACGCCCTTCATGGTGGTCGATAACCTTGAGCGGGCGTTGACCTTCTTCAATGACATTCTAGGCTTCAAGACCCTGCGTCGCTATGCCAACTACGCCTACGTCCATCGCGAGACGGCGGGCTTCCGCATTCTGGAGCAGAAAGGGCCGGAAGGCGCGCCGCCGGGAAATCGGCGCTTCGCGTACTACATTGACGTGCATGACGTCGATCAGCTTTACGCCGAGCTGAAGCCTAAGCTCGATACTCTACCGAAGGGTGATGTTCACGGACCTGCCGACAAGCACTATCACATGCGAGAACTGCTGGTGTTAGCGCCGGATGGAAATTTGCTCGCGTTTGGGCAGGCAATCCCTGAGAACTGACCGCCTAGCGGTCACGCGTCGTCCGCGAGGTTGATTGCCTTACACTGTTCTTCATGCCTGAATTGCCCGAAGTGGAAACCATCGCCCGCGGCCTCAATCAGAGCGTGGCTGGCGAGGTCATCGAATCGGTCTGGCTGGGCGGGAAACCAGAGCCACTGAAGTCTCCAGCCAAGGAAATCGTTGCGGTGCTGGAGCGGGCGCGCATCGCCGGAGTGTGTCGCGTGGGCAAGCACATTGTCTTCGATCTCGAGCGCCCGCAACGCAATGGCCGCAGGCGTTCGTCGGAGCGCGGCCAATGGATCGTTCATCTCGGTATGACGGGCCGCTTGCTGATTGCGGATCCTGAAACCGAAACGGCGAAGCATACTCACGCGATACTGAGTCTGGCGTCGGGCCGCGAGTTGCGTTTCGTTGACTCCCGGCGATTCGGCAGGCTGGCGGTTGCACGGATGGAGTCGACACAGGGCGCCGGATTTTCTGCTCCGGGCGACGACCCGCTCGAGGCACAGAGTGAGCGCTTCCTTGCTCTCTTCCATGGGCGCAAAACTCCCATCAAGAGCGCATTGCTGAACCAGAAGCTCCTGAGCGGCATAGGCAACATCTATGCCGACGAGTCCCTCTTCCGGGCCGCCATCCGTCCGCGACGGCGGGCCGCGTCGCTCACCCGCGCCGAGTTGCTCAAGCTGCACGCGGCGGTGCAGGAGGTGTTGCGCGAGGCGATCGGGCTGGGAGGTTCTTCGGTCAGCGACTATGTTGACGCCGAGGGACGCGAAGGCTTCTTCCAATTGCAGCACCGGGTGTACGGCCGCGAGGGCGAGCCCTGCCTGAAGTGCGGCACCCCCATCAAACGGGTTATCATCGCAGGTCGCAGCAGTCACTATTGTCCGCACTGTCAGAGGTGAAGAAATCGACAGCGGCCGGGAGCGTTCATGCGTGTCTATTCGATTGGAGTCGATCTGGGCGGTACCAACCTTCGCATCGCCGCCGTGGACAGCGATGGCAAACTGCTGGAGAAGCTGACCAGTGGGGCGGAGATCCAGCGCGGCCGCGATTTTGTCATCGCCGAGATGTGCAATGCCATCGAATCGCTGCGGGTGAAGTACCGCGAGACCGGCCAGCTTGCCGGTATCGGCATCGGCGTTCCCGGATTCATCGACATGGACACGGGAACCGTGGTGCGCTCGCCCAACCTTCCCGACTGGGTCAACTTCCCGGCCCGTGATCAGATCGAGCGCAAGCTGGGCACAACCGTAATTCTGGAAAACGACGCCAACTCGGCCGCGATGGGCGAGAAGTGGCTCGGCGCCGGCCGAAACATCGACGACATGGCCATGTACACGCTGGGCACCGGCGTAGGCGGCGGATTGGTATTCAACGGACTTCTCTGGCATGGTATGAGCGGCATGGCCGGCGAGCTCGGTCACTTCAACGTCGAGCCTGAAGGTCATCCGTGCGGATGTGGAAGCCGCGGCTGTCTCGAGCAGTACGCTTCGGCGACCGCGATCGTCCGCATGGCGCAGGAGGCTATTGCCAGCGGCAACGCTCCTGACCTGGCTGACGGCGCGCGCGGCGATGTCGAATTCACGTCGCGCGGAATCTACCAGCTTGCGCTACAGGGTCATGCCTCGGCGCAAAAGATCTTCCACACCGTGGGCCGCGCGCTGGCCATCGGCATTGGCGGAATGGTGAATGCGCTGAACCTCAGGATGTATGTGATCGGGGGTGGTGTCGCCAGCGCCTGGCAGGCCTTCGCGCCCACCATGCTGCAAGAAATGAAGGTCCGTTCCTCGATCTATGCCATCACCGCTCCGGACAACGTCGGACCGGGCCAAAAGCATACCGTGGTCACGATCGCGTTGCTGGGCAGCGACGCAGGGCTCTTCGGTGCGGCGCGGCTGCCCATGCTCCAGGCTGAGCCAGCGCGCAGTCAGGCGCCGGCATGAACAGCCCGCGAGTAAAGTTACAATGAGTTACGGACGGTCATTCTCCGATCAAGAGGCTCCGATGCGCATGATTGGTTTGTTAGCCCTGGTGTTGTGCTCGATTGCGGCTTTGGGACAAACCCAGCCTGGTATCGAGATCTCCGACCTCAACCGCTCGGTGGACCCCTGCACCGACTTCTACGAGTACTCCAACGGCACATGGAGGACCAACAACCCCATTCCATCTACCATGGACCGCTGGAGCCGGCGCTGGGCGGCGGGCGAGGCTAACAAAGACCAGTTGCACATCATTTTGGAGGAAGCGTCGGCCAAGAAAGACTTGCCCAAAGGCAGTGTGGGCCAGCTAATTGGCGATTACTACGGCGCGTGCATGGATGAGTCGCGGGTGAACCAGGCGGGCGCTACGCCGGTCAAGCCGCTGCTGGCCGATATTAATGCCGTTCAGGACCAGGCCGGTTTGCAGAAAATGATCGTTCGCCTGCAAGACCTCGGCATCCAGGTTCCCTTCGCGTTGAACTCTGCTCCTGACAACCATAACCCTTCACAAGTGATCGCGGACGTTCAGGCCAGCGGGCTGGGACTTCCTGACCGCGATTACTACTTCAAGACCGAACCTCGGTTCAAGGAAGCCCGCGAGCAATACCTCGTCCACGTGGCCAACATGTTTAAGCTGGCTGGTTACAGCAACGAATCCGCCCAGAAGGCTGCCGCCGAGGTCATGCAATTTGAGACCGCACTGGCCGGAGCGACACTGGACAACGTTGCCCGCCGCGATCCGCAATCGAGGGACCATAAGACGACCTTCGCCGAATTGCAGAAGATGTCGCCGCATTTTGACTGGAGCGCCTACTATAGTGATGCGAAACTGCCGCGCGTAGACTTGAACGTGCAGGAGCCGAAATTCCTGGCGGAGTTCGACCGGCAACTGAACTCGACGTCACTTGCGGATTGGAAGACCTACCTGAGCTGGCAGGTCCTTCACCAGTCGGCAACCTTCCTTTCGCAACCGTTCGTGGACGAGAACTTCAAGTTCTACGATAAGACCCTGGGCGGCGTCGCCGAACTGAAGCCACGTTGGAAGCGCTGTGTGGAATCCACCGACCAGCTACTGGGTGAGGCCTTGGGCCGTGATTACGTAGCCCGCTATTTCCCGCCCGAAGCCAAGGCGCGCGCCCAGGAGATGATCCAGAACATCCTGGCGGCCATGTCCGACACTATCAGCGGCCTGGACTGGATGAGTCCTGACACCAAGAAGAAGGCGATGGAGAAGATCGCCACGTTTAACGTCAAAGTCGGCTACCCGGACAAGTGGAAGGACTACAGCAGCGTTGCTATCACGCGCGGCTCCTACTTCGACGATGTGCTGGCCGCATCGCAGTTTCTCGTAGACGACGATCGCTCGACGATCGGCAAGCCGGTCGATCGCGGGCGCTGGGGCATGACTCCTCCCACCTCCAACGCCTACTACAACGCTCTGCTGAACGAGATCGTCTTTCCGGCCGGGATTCTGCAACCGCCAGCGTTCAACGCAAAAGCCACCGATGCCTACAACTACGGTGCTATCGGGGTGGTCATTGGACACGAGATCAGCCACGGGTTTGACGACCAGGGCGCGAAGTTCGACGCGCAGGGCCGCCTGAACAACTGGTGGACTGCCGACGATCTGAAGAAGTTCCAGGCCAAGACTGGATGTGTGGTGAAGCAGTTTGATGGCTATTACATCGAGCCCAACATTCACCACGAGGGCAAACTGGTCTTGGGCGAGTCCATCGGGGATCTGGCAGGCGTGAAGATCGCCTACCTGGCATTCCAGAAAGCGCAGCAGGGCAAACCTCCCGCGCCGGTGGTTGCAGGATTCACACCCGATCAACAGTTCTTCATTGCGTGGGGGCAGTTTCGCGGCGACGAGACGCGGCCCGAAACTCAGCGGCTGATGGTACAAGGCGACCCGCACCCGGTAGCCAAGTACCGGGTGATTGGACCGCTATCCAACTTCCCGCCGTTTGCCAGGGCATTTTCCTGCAAGCCGGGTTCTGCCATGGTGCGCCCGGAGGCAGAAGAGTGCGTCGTGTGGTAGCCTCGCGGGCGCACTGGTCGTTCACCTTTAGGAAGCGCGCAGATCGCGGCGCACCAGCGCCGAATCCAGGAAGCATCCCAGTCCTACCGCAAACGGGATAACGCCGAACGCTGCGGCAACCCAGGCATCGGACTCGACCCGTGCGATGAGGGCGAAGGCGATTGTGTAGCCCAGGGCGCCACTCACCAGCAGGATGCCCGAACGGCGGGTGCGCGCCGCCTGCGAAAGCTCCGGTTCCATCGGCACATTGACGCCTCGCGCAATGGCCGCCAGCCGCTCTTCAGTGCGCAGCTTGCGCACCCGGTAATAGGTGTACAGCGCGGCTATCGGAATGCCGAAAATCATGATTACCGCCGCCAGACCAACAATGCTGCCATCCATAACGTGCTCCTTCTCCTGTCGCGCCGTTTCACTCGCCGGCACCGGAAACATCTGCCAGTCTGAGTTACGATGGCGGCAACGCAAAAGTTCCACTTGCGAGCAGGCACTTCCAGGACAGGCGACTACGTTACAATGCAGGCTCATCCGGAGGTCCCTATGGCAGCCGTAGCCACGCCACTTCCCCAAGTTGTTCAACTCAAGTTCGATATCTGCTGTGCCGCGCGCATTCTATTTCGCGCTGGGATGAGCGTGGCGAATGCCGGCCACATCAGCGTCATGATCGCTCCCGACCGCATGTTGATGAACCGCTTCGGGCCGTCATTTGGGAGTCTGACGCCGCACGACATCCTGACGCTTGATTTTCGCGGCAACATCCTCGAAGACCACACTCCGCAAAAAGACGCCCGCGTCAACGAAACGGTCGAGTTGCACGGCGTCATCCACCGCTACAACCCGGAGCTGGTATGCGCCCTGCACACCCATCCCCCAGCGACCGTGACCTTCAGCACCTTCCGCAAAGTGCCGGAGATTTACGATCAGGAGAGCTGCCTGTTGGCAGGCGATGTTGCCGTGGTGAACGAGGACTACGAAGGACTGGCATCAGAGGAAGAGCGCTTGCGCTCGACCGCGGAGGCTATCGGCAAGCATCGGGCGGTAATTCTGCCCAATCATGGCGCCATCACCAGCGGGCCCAACGTGCAGATTGCTCTGTTCGCCATGCTGCTGCTGGAAGGAATGGTGGCACGGAACCTCTCGGTCGCGGCTACGGCGCGAGCAACGGGATTCACTCCTACGCCGATTAAGATGGAGCATGCGATAGCGGCCAAGGCCGCGATCGCAAAGATGAACGCATTCGAGCCGCTCTGGGCGGACCAGTTGCACCGGCTGCTGCAAACCGATCCGGAATTGTTCGCGTGAAATCTATGCGGCAAGTGTTGGTTACGCAATCTGAACAGCGGTAAGCGGCTCACCCGCCGTTTCTCGGTTCAGCAAAGCGCCAAAGAAGCTGTCCACCGCATCAAGTATCTCGGTCTCGCTCCTGGCTTCATACACCGACTTGCGCAACTGTGCGCCATGCGGCACGCCGTGGGTGAACCACGACGCGAACTGCTTCATCTTGCCGGCCGCTCCGGGCATGCGCTCCTCCACCAGCATGGCGAAGTAGGTGCGAATCATCTCATAGCGATCGGCGTCGCCCGGCTGCTCGTACGAGCCGGTGCGGGTGTACTGCTCGATTTGGCGGAAGATCCACGGATTCGATGCAGCACTGCGTCCGATCATGACCGCGTCACAATTGGTCTGGGCCACCATGGCAGCAGCATCCTCCGGCGAACGCACGTCGCCGTTGCCGATGACAGGAATGCTGACCGCTTCCTTGACGGCCGCAATCCAGTCCCAGTGTGCCTGTCCGCTGTATCCCTGCTCGCGCGTGCGGGCATGCAGCGCCATTGCCGCCAACCCACACTCCTCAGCCATCCTGGCGAGGTTGATATGCACCGTCTCCTTGTCGCTCCAGCCTGCGCGGAACTTCACCGTGAAGGGAATCTTCACCGCCGCGCGTACCGACTTGAAGATATTGCGGATAAGCGGCAGGTCACGCAGCAGTCCCGAGCCGCCGTTGCACTTCACCACCTTCTTCGCCGGGCAGCCCAGGTTAAGATCCACCAGGTCGAAACCGAGGGCCTCGACGACGCGCGCCGCTTCCGCCAGAGTGGCGGGGTCGCTGCCGAAGAGCTGTGCCGAGATGGGGTGCTCGTTGCCGTAGAACGTGAGGTACTGCTTGGCTTTCTTGTCCTTGTGGCGAATGATGCCGTCGGCCGAGGTGAACTCGGTCATCATCAGGCCGCAGCCGCCGAGATTGCGGATGAAGCGCCGGAAAACCGTGTCGGTGATGCCGGCCATGGGAGCCAGCACCGTGGCAGGACGAATTTCGACTCCGCCGAGCGAGACGCGCACGGGCACTCGCGCTCCCACAGGCGCGACGCGCTCAGCCGGATTGTCGAAGAACTTGTGCACGTAATGATTGTAGCGAAAAACCATTCAACCGCGGACTAACACGGATCACTCGGATAACACTCAAACAATCAAGAAATCCGTGTTCATCCGTGGAAATCCGCGGTTTTGAGACTTTCGCTCATGAAACGCCGATTGAAGGAAAAGCCTCCGCCGCAGCGGAGGCTCTCTGCAAACTGGACAGATTACTTTTGCGCTGTTTCAGACTTCGAGGCTTCGGCTTTGCCGGCATCAGACTTCGCGTACTTGCGGCGGAAGCGCTCGACACGGCCCGCAGTGTCCACCAGTTTCTGTTTGCCGGTGAAGAACGGGTGGCACGCGGAGCAGATTTCCACGTTGATGTTGCCCTTGTGGGTCGAGCGGGTGGTAAAGGTATTACCGCATGCGCAATGCACGCGCACTTCCTCGTAAGCAGGATGGATGGCTGCCTTCATAAGACTCCTAAGCTATTGATCGCAATACGTAATTCTACCGGAAGTTGGCCCGCAGCGGAAATCACGTCGCCCTTGCCTAATCCTGTATTGCCTGGCATTGGATTCATGCCGCATGGCAAAGGATTCGCTCGCCGAGGGATTGCAGGCACTTGCCAAAGCAGGGCCCGGCCGTGAGCATAGGCTCAGGAGATCTTATGAAAAAAGCAAAGCTGCGACCGGCTCTGCCGCTAGCTTGGGTGATGTTGTCGGGAGTGATGTTGGTTGTAATCGCGATCGCCCCGTGGCCAACGTGGGCGCAGTCTGCGAGTAAGCCCGCTGATGGGGCACACGATGCAGCGCAAGCCGGTACACTAGTCCCATCGGCAGCGCAATCGCCGTCAACCTCCAGCGATGACCTGGCCCAAATGCGGACAGACTTGAACCAGTTGGAGGGCCTGCTCGGCAATATGAGCGCCGAAATTGAGTTCCTTCGCGACCAGAACCTGCAGATTCTTCTGCGCAGCAACGCACGGATGTGGACCATTCTGATTCGCGACATGCGCCGGCAGCTCGATCGCGAGGACCAGCAGCGCAATCACCGGTGAGTGGCTCTCGAGCCTCGTGTTCTTGATGAGGACCACGCGCTCACTCCGATAGCGAGTTGGCGGGTTCGTCGTCGGCGATACCGAGTTTGCTTTCAAGCTCCGCGATATCGGCCATCAGGCGATGGTCGTAGCCCTTGAAGTTTCGCAGGCGGTAGAGAAATTCCCCGAGCAGCATCAGGCGGCAACAAACCACCACAATAAACACCAGCGCTATGGATATGTCGAGGTTCTGGTGAAAGCGGGTGTAGAACTCCGTGTCGCCGCGAGCCGCGGAGCGCAGAGCAACAACCTCCAGAAACACCCCTCCGATGAACAGGCTGACCAGAACCAACACCAGGACAAACGTCCGTGTAATGTACAACAGCGTGGTAAAGGCATTGTTCTGGCACTCGCACAGGTTGAACAGCCTGGCGTTGACGGCCAGCAGCCTGGCCTTCAGGACCCAGATGCTCAATTTCTGTGGCGGCAAAGACAGAAAGTGCCGAATCGCGTCCGCGTAGAGCGCGACAAACGCACTCACGATGACCAGCAGGACCTCCAGCGGGAGTGCGTATCTGTGGAGCCAATCGGCGAGGGTGTGAAGCATGCTTTTGGGCAACTATAGCACGCAGCGGCGGTCGTCGGCGCGCACTGCTCGAATCCCGGCCAGCATTCCGGCCTGGCCTTAAGCGCGTTTCTGTTCTTCTTCGAGGACAAGCGCCGGGCATAGAGCCCAGCGCTTGCGCCGTTTCTCCTTAGAAGTGGAACCCGAGCGTGCCCGTGATCGCGCGTGGGGTTACGTAGTGCGTGCCGCTGAAGGTTGACAGAAAGTTGTACAGCGCGTAGTTGTTCGTCAGGTTGATGAAGTTTACCTGTGCGCTCCACTTGTATCGATCGGTCTTGAACAGGTTGTCATCTCCGATTGCGAGGTCGAACAGGTTGCGGTGCGCAATACGGGGTGGATTGTGGTCGTCATTCTCGGTTCCTGGCGCAGGTACCCGTGTGAGAGTGGCGCCGAACTGCGATGCCGGACAGATAGAAGGCAAAGGAATTGTCGGAGTTGCGTGGACCCCGTTGCAAGTGAAGCCGGCCTGGAATTCCTGGTCGGCGGTCAGGGGGATTCCGCTCGCATCGGTCATGGCGATGGCCGGTTGCCCGTCGGGCGTGGTGGTCGATTGCGGGCAGGTGTTGGCTGGGCCGATCCCGTAACATGGCACTGCTCCGGCAACGAGTCCGCTGTCGTACCGCCAGTTGAAGCCGAACCATGGCCCGCGCTTCCATGGCGTCTGGTATTGCATGTGCGCGGTCATGTTAAAGGCTTCGTCGTGGTCAATGCGGAAAACCCCCGTGGGCGCCGAAGGAACGGCTCCTGCTCCCGCGGATTGCGGATTGAAGAACCGGGCAGCGACACTGGACATGACCACCAGCGCGCTGAAGCCGTGATAGACCGGCACGCTGACCCGCAGCGCAAAGCCCGGAATCTTCGAGTTATGCCATTCGATCGGGAAAGTGATCGGGGTATTGCCCAGCACGCTGAAGTCGTAGGCGCTGTGGGTGTACTTCCAGATGTACTCGCCATCGATCACCATGAACCTGCCGATGGCTTGTTGCAGGCCGGCGTGGAATTCATTGCGAAAGCCGGGAACCAATCGCGTCAAGTCAGTTGATGAGCAAGCCAGAAGAGGATTCAGGACGGGCGAGCCGCACCCCAGGCTGGAGAGCACCAGGTTCTCGTTGAATGGAGTCTCCAAGGTGCGCGCATAGGAGACGCGCAGAACCGTGTTGGTTTTCTGAACGTTGTAAGAAATGCCCAGGCGAGGCTCTGCCTGGGTGGCGGTGGACAGACCGTTATAGAAGTCTCCGCGAATCCCCAGGTTGAAGCTCCAGTTGCGCAGGTTGATGTTGTCTATCACGTACATCGCGAGCTCTTTCACGTCGGTGTGGCCAACGTATGGGAAGAGAACCCCTCCGCGGGTCAGGTCATAGGGCAGCAGAACGCTGTTGAACAACGGATACAGCCCGGAATTGGGCGCGTTCGGATTGTCTGGGGTGTTCGGCTGATATCCAGCCGCCGCGCATTGCGACGGGTCGGTGAATCCGTTGACCGGGACGGCATCCATGTTTAAGCAGGGCGCGTTGTACGTGGCATCGATAATCCCGAGCTGGTCATTCTCGTTCAGGAAGGTCTGCTCATACATAATCCCGGCCTTCCAGTTGTTTATGCCCTTGGTGTAGCTGAGGCTTGCGATCGCGCCTCCATTGAGCAGCGTGCGTTGCTGGGCGACGGTCTGCCTCTGCAGATCCGGCGCGCCAAGGTCGTTGAAGGGGTCATTGCTGGGGTAGTAGTTGTAGGCGTCGCGCCGTACGTAGCCCGTCACGTTCAGAACGGCATTCGGATTTATCGTGTAGGTCCAGGTCGGCGCGATATCAAATGTGAGAATTTTGGAACGCTGATCGGTCGGCCCCAGCGGCTGACCAGTTATGGGGTTGGTCTGAATGACGCCACTGAAATCGTGAAATTGCTGATCGTAGGAGTTGGGATTTTGAAACCATGAGCGGGTAAATTGGAAATTCAGGTGCAGCGCGTTTTTTGAATTAATCACATAGTCGACGCGATCGAAGATATTCTCCAAGTTGCCCTTGGCATGAATGACCCCAAACTCCGGCGGGTCAAGGAACCGGCCGGTATTGAGTCCGTTGGCCGCGATGAATTCCCCCCAGTTCTTACCGCCGTAGGAGAGGTTGAAATCGACATTAGAACTGCCAAACGAGCCGTAAGAAGCGTTGACGGCGCCATGCGGTGTGGTCGAACCCATTCCCGAGCGGGTGGTTACATCGATCACGAGACTGGTCTTGTCTCCGTACTCAGCGGATGGCGCTCCGCCGATGACCGTCATCGATTGCACGGCGTCGAGCGGAATCTGGTTGGAGAACACTTTGCTCTGCTGGTCGGTAATCGGCTGGCCATCCAGAGAAAATGAGTTTTCCGCGTGATCGCCCAGTCCGTGAAAAAGCCCATTGGAGTCGGCGGCGATTCCGGGCGATGCCAGCGTGACCAGAGAGCTCAATTCCGAAGACTGGCTTTCCAGCGGAACCTTGTCGAACAGACTGCGGTCCACGTCCGTGTGGAATGTCGGATCATTTTCCAACAGGTCGCTCGCCTCGCCTGTGACCGTGACGCTTTCGGCAGTCCCCGCTACCTGGACGGTGATTTTCAGGCTGAGGGGGACGGCGGAATGGACGTCAACGTCCTGCGAATATGCGGCGAACCCTTTGACGGTGACACTGAGGTGGTAAGGGTTGAAGGGAACGTTCGTGAAACTGAATCGCCCCGCGCTGTCGGTGGTGGTTGACCGGTCGAATTGGCTGACTGGGTTGTGAATCTCGACGGTTGCGCCCGGTACTACAGCGCCCGTGGGATCGGTAACCACGCCGCTCAGTGATGAATTTCCTGTGGTCTGCGCGTTTGCGCCTAAGCAAAGCGCAAGATAGGAAATTGCAAATACAACCGCTCTGACGATCCTGTGCGGGGAATGCGTCCCAGTTTTTTGCCTCGAAATCATCTCTTCTCCAATTCGCTGGCTCTCTCGCCATGTCCGGCTCGCCAAAACATCTGGGAGCAACACAGGAAAGAGCAGGGGAAAACAGCCATCTGTGGATGAACGTGTCACCAGTGGCGACAGGACGTTCTTCTGCTCGGCGATTGGATTAGAGGCTGGGAGGAGCGCGGGAAGGAATTCTGTGGCCGGCGTGCAGGGACGCATAGTTGACAGCCTGAAGCGTGGTCCGAATCCACTTTGGATTCAGCAGTTCGCTCTTAGGCAGTTCCGGTGTGACGATGGTGTTATGTCCAACGCGGCAGAGCTCGCACTGGTCACCCGAATTCAAGTTGGCGTCCAGCGCTGTGGACCCTGCCGAGACCGCGAGGCTACTGGCTGTCCCGGTTGTGCCGGCCAAATGCACCAGGGGGTGCAGCAGCACATGCACAAACAGCAACATTAATAGCCATCCTCGAAACTTCACCGATTCCTCGCTGGAGCCTGACCGGGCCTTGCCGGCCTGGAAAACTATTTAACCCCTATTTTCAAGGAGAGTCGCAGCAGATGTAAAGCCGCGCAATCCGTCTTCTTCCTAGGGGGTCGTGGTAATACCGGTGGGTACCGTGACGGTGACCAGAGCGGGCTGCGCCGTCAGGATTCCAGTGTTGGGATCAATATGCAGGATGGACACGGCCGCGGTGTTGAGGCTGAGCACGTACAAGTACGAGCCGGTTGGATCGATGCTCATGCCCAGCGGAGGCTGAGAGAACGTAATCGGGCCCGCCAAGGCGGTGAGCGAGCCGTCGGGATTGATCGCAAAGCCCACCACTGCTGCCGCGGTGGCCACATAGAGGAATCTTCCGTTCGGTGTCATGGCCAGGGTGGAGGGCCCGACCGCGGCCGTGAACGGCGAGCCGGCCAGTGGGGTGAGTTCGCCTGTGGTGGCGTTGATGGAATACACCACAACGCCCTTCACGCCGTCAGAGACATAGGCAAATGTATCAGCCGGGTTGATCGCGATGTACACCGATCCGCCCCCGGTCAGTGGCGGGATAGTTCCAAGATCCGTCAGAGCATCGCCGGTGATTTGGTAGAGCTCCGTGCCCGTTGCACCCATCGGGACATAGAGGAAGTGCCCGGCCGGATCAACGGTGGCCGTCACTGGCGCCGCGGGCGTCCCCACCTGCAACCCGATGGTGAGCGCACCGGTCGAGCCGATGGCAAACGGAACCACGACGAGATCCTGGTTGGCCGGCACAAACAAGTTCTGCCCGGCAGTATCTACGGTGAGGAAGGCGACGCCAACTCCCGCTCCGCCCCACGGCCCACCCGCGATGGGCGTCAGCGAGCCGTCACTGCGGTTAAAGGTGTAGCCCGAAATCTGGCCACCCGAAGTCAGCGTGTACAGCAGGTTTTTCTGCGCGTTGCTAGCGATGGCCGATCCGCCTGGTGCGCCTCCCGGGAGCGCGACGGCGGTCAAGGCGCCGTTGCTGGCGGCGATGGAATATCCGAAGAGGTTGCCCGCGGTAGTGATGTAAGCGTGGCCAATCGGCGCCGGAGGCGGCGGTGGCGGGGTGGAGCTGCTCGATCCGCAGCCGGCCAACCAAAGACATGCCGCTATTGCCGCCAGCGCGGGAATTGCCCGTAACCGCAGTGTATTTCGCTCGCTCAACGACGGCATGGACCCTCCCAGGGTACGGAGCGAGTTTATCAGCGCTTCATTTTGCCGTCACCGCCTCCACGATGTGTGGAAGTCCTCCAGATTGGCTACAAGGAGTCTAGGAACTCGTCCACTGACAGACCCGCCGCTCTGATCAGCGCACGGAGTGTGCCCTCAGATAGCTCTTTGTGTTGCGGGACGGAAAGATTCGCTCGCTCTCCGGCTTTGTCATGACTACGTGGCTGCCCACCTGGCCCATGATCTTCCAGTCGGCCTTGGCGAACGCTTTGACGGCTTCCTTGCCCGAGATGTTAGCGAGCTTACCCATTCGGCCGTATGGCCTTCTGATGCGAACTTAGCACGAAAAGAATGCTTGTCAACGGCGTGAACTGGTGTTTCCTCGCCAGCGATTGATTTCGTGGGTGTTACGGCCAAGAAAATTCTAACGCTGCGGCCGTGGTCCAAAGTCGAGGTGTGTACATGCAATGCCTAGGTTAGTAGCCAGTTCTAGAAGTGAGATTTAGACGGCTACAACGATAGGCGTCTTCTCGGAGGGCATCGAGCCTATGGCTTTCTGGTCTTCCGCCCACATCCAGGCAGTGATGGCTTCCTTTATATTCTCCAGGGCCTCTTTCTCATCCCGGCCCTGTGAGACACAGCCCGGAAGGGCCGGACAGGTAGCCACAATCCACCCATCTTCGGCGGTCTCCAGCGAGACATGAAAGACATGTAGTGACCTCGTCGTCTGGATTATAAACTCACTTCCCCGTCACCGCCTCCACGATGCGATCGAAGTCCTCGAGTGACTTGTACTCCAGCACGATCTTCCCTTTGCCTTTGCGGTCGTTAATCATGACCCGCACGCCCAACGCGCGCTGCAGAGTCTGCTCTGCCTCACGGACATTGGGGTCCACGATGCGCTCTTTCCTGGTTTGGGGACGCGCCTCCACGAGCTTGGCCACTGCCTCCTCGGTCTGTCGAACGGTGAGCCCACGTGCTGCCACCTTTCGCGCCAGTGCAACGATGAACTCCGACGCACTCGGCGGCAGGGCCAGCAGTGCCTTCGCATGACCGAAACTCAGCTTGTTCTGCTCGATGAGTTCCTGCACCTCCGGCGGAAGCTTCAACAAGCGCAGGACGTTGGCGATGGTCGAGCGGTCCTTGCCAGTGCGCTTCGCAATCTCTTCCTGGGTGAGGTGGAAGCCGCCGGGACCGAGGCGCTGGTAGGCGGCTGCCTCTTCCATAGGGTTCAGGTCCTCGCGTTGCAGGTTCTCCAGCAGCACCATCTCGGCGGACATCAAGTCCGAAGCCTCGCGTACGATGGCCGCAATAGTGGATCGGCCCTTCAGGCGCGCCGCCCGTAACCGTCGTTCCCCGGCGATCAGCTCATATCCCCCATCGCCCTTTGGCCGCACCACGATGGGCTGCACTAGACCTACCTCCTCCATGGAACTTGCCAGTTCGTTCAACCGTTCCTCATCGCAAACCTTGCGCGGCTGGAAGGGGCTGAACTGGACGCGCTCAGTGGGAATCTCCTGCACGGCTTCGCCGGACGCTCCGGGGACAGATGAGATCGTGCCTGGGACGTGACCCGGGGGCGTCATGTCGGAGACCGTAAGAGGAACTGCCCCGGAGGCGCCGCTCGGCTCGCCCGGCGTTCGTGAGGGGCCGGGTGGAACATGGGAGAACGGCCGCGGCGGCAGCAACGAGTCCAACCCGCGTCCGAGAACCTTACGCTTTTCAGTCATGGGAGGTCCTTAGCAAACAGCAATTAGCAATGAGCTTTCAGCAATCAGCCCTTCGGTACACCGCAATCAAGAAAACGAAAGCGGATGAAATCAAATGGTCGCAGCGTCCGCCGTTGCGCGGCGGAAGCCCCATCCAGATTGTGCTCTGCTGTACCATTTTGCTTCCTGGCGGCAGTGTCGCATAGGGCCGCAGAGCGTTTGCCGTCTGGAATCGCCGACCAATCCCCGCTTCAGTGCAACAGGAGGTGTCAAATGGCAGAAACAGCGCAACAGAGCCGTACGGACAAAATTAACAAATGGGTGCAAACCACAGCCATCATCATCGCCGCACTGTGGGGAATCTATACCTTTCTCTACACCCAGGTACTGGTACCCAAATCGGCCCCGGTCAACATTACGGTAGATCTCGACTTGAAGAAGGCGGGTGAGAGCCACCGCAGCGCAGTGGGCGCGAACCAGCCCCTGGTTCCGGTCGAAATGCGAATCTCCGCCAAGAACCCCAGTTCCCGGCCAGTTTACCTCCTGCCCACCTTCTGGATTGCGTACGGAGTGAAAATCTCTCCAACCGGGGAGCAAGACCCATTCCGCGAGGGACTGGTTGTCACTGGGGAAACGGGGACGGGAACCATTCAGCGACACACCGCGGAGACCGCGAATGTGGTCGTGGCTTACGGGCGGCTGTTGCAAGACACCGTACTGAAGCCGGGCGAGACTGCGGCGCGCAAAATGATCTTCTATGTGCCCCAGAATGAGTACGACCTGGTGCGGGTTTATGCCGCCATTCCCACCGTGGACAAACAGGGCACGGTGGATATACAGGACCAACTCGACGAGAAAACAGGAGTGCAGTCAACGGTCTATCGTCTCGGGCCCAAGGGCGAGCGCATCAAAGTGAGCCCGGGAAAAGACGGCAACTATCCCGACCTGAAAATGGAATTGCAGCAAGCGACTTCACAAGCGGAGCTATCGCTCTGGTGAGCCGAAAAGCGTCACTCACGGCTTCTTCTGCTTGCCTTTTTTGGCGCTTGGAGGGACTTTGCAGACACCGGGGCTGACCCATTTCTGCTGGTCCAGGTGGTTGATGGTGACCACCGAAACCGGTGGGCCGACCCACTCTGGGTGGGCAGCAATCTCCATCTGGACGAACTTCCGAGCGGCCGAAACTTTGTCCATGTTCTGCCAATTGGGGTGGGACTTGATGTACGCTGCGATCTTTCCGGTGGCCCCGCCGAAGAAACCACCACCGCTGTTCTCGCTGACATCCAGGGACACCGGGGTGATACCGCCGTTTGCATCCAGCTTGTAACCCCGGGCGAAAATGGAAGCGTTGCCCGCCTCCGGCCCAGCAAAGACCACCATGATGAGCTCTCCCCCGTTGCTGTTGGTCAGTTCGCCGAAGAACTGCGGTTCGTTCTGCTGCAGGTATTGAGCGACCGTCATTACCGGGTCTTTGGCGATATCGAGAAAGCCGTCCGCCTTATGCCGCAAATCTCCTGGCAAGCCGCAGGCTTCTTCCGCCAGCTCCTGCAGGCGGAAAACTGGGTACTCCTTATAGAAGAGGCCGGCCATGCTAAACGTGCATCCCGGCTTTGCCACGATCTTGCAGGTCTGCGTGCTGGTGCCGGCGACTTTGTACAGCAGGAGGCTGTCGGCGGCTATAACGGTCCGGTGGTGGAAGTTGTCAACCAGCGCCACGACCGTAGTGGCTCCCAGAGGAAGGGCTGACGGTAGAATCGCAACCGCACATGCCGCATGGACGACTCTACTGGCCGTCAAAACCCGTCGAAGCGTCACCTTCCAGAGGCACATAGAGTATGAATGCTGTGCAGTATACCTCTCTTCCCTGCTGGTAATTTCCGATTCAGTAGCAAGCACTTTTGCTAGTTCCCGCGAAGTCGACTCACGACCTATTCTCCTGACATGCTCCTGGTCGATGGCTGGGCGTGAAAAACGATCATCCAGGGGGACAGCTTCTTGCCTGCCATTCGCGTTGCACTGGTTGATGACAATCCGGCCATGCTGGAAACGCTCGCTGAGATGCTGCCCCAGAACTTCACGGTTTCCGGCAAATTCTCGAGCGGAGGCTCACTGCTGGCGGGAGTCGAACGTCTGCGTCCTGATGTCATCCTGTTGGACATCTCACTCGGAGACATGACCGGCTTCTTTGTCGCCAAGCGCCTGAAGAACATGGGGTGCGAAGCCAAAATCATCTTCCTCTCGGTGCATGAGAATCTGGATTTTGTGCACGCGGCCTTTGAATTCGGCGCCTCAGGGTACGTCTTCAAGTCACAGGTCAGTGTTGATCTGAAAGATGCATTGGAAGCGGTGTTGCGCGGAGAACGCTTCGTGCCGGTACGTTTGGCTCCGCCCGCTTGACTCCACGCGGCACTGAGCGACGTCGCTACCCCCGCCCCCACGCACTCTTCCCCAGGGTGTTTGTGCCGGACCGCTGCCAGCCTGAGATGGCTGCCAGTCGTGGCATGCTGCCCCGCCGCTGAATGGCGTTACAATCGCACACTGCTGCATTTGCTTGCGTTCTCGAGGTCATCATGAACCGCTCGTTCGCCGCTCTGTGTTGCCTGCTTTCTCTAGCCCTTCCAATGCTTGCCGAGGCCGACAGTAACAGCGATTCCGCATCGTCGAAGTCCGGCGCTGCCGAACTCCCCAAACTGGAGCGCTTTGACCCCTCGATTGTGGACAGAAGCAAGGACCCCTGTGTCGATTTCTATCAATACACCTGCTCAAATTGGATTGCCGCCCACCCCATCACGCCCGATATGGCGGCCAGCGGTACGGCGCGGCCGCTGTTCCTGTACAACCAGACCATACTGCGCAACGCTCTGGAAGTGGCTGCGGCCAACAAGCAAGCCACCGGCAGCGAGCGCCAGATTGGCGACTACTGGCAAAGCTGTATGGACGAAACCACTCGTAATGCCAACGGGAAATCATGGCTGCAACCTCATCTGAACACCGTGGCTTCGCTGAAGTCGAGCAAAGACCTGCCCCGCGTGCTGGCCTACCTGCACCAGAACTTTCCCGCTGCCTGGCAAATGTGGAACGATGACGACAACTACGCCAAAGCACCGTTATTCGGATTCGGCCCGGCCCAGGATTTGGCCGATGCTTCGAAAGTAGTCGCCGGCGTTGACCAGGGAGGCATGGCCCTGCCCTCGCTCGACTACTACCTCGGCGACTCCGCGAGCTTCAAAACGCAGCGGGCCAAGTATGTTCAGCACATCCAGAAGATGTTTGAGCTGGCAGGGGAGACAAGCCCGAAAGCCGCCGCCGATGCCAAGACAGTCATGGAAATCGAAACGGCTCTGGCAAAAGCCTCCATGGACAACGTCACCCGCCGGGACCCGCAGAGAATCTACAACAAATTCACTCTGCGGCAGCTTAAGGCGGCGATACCCGACTTCAACTGGGAGGAGTACTTCCGGCTCATGGGAGCGCCCGGCGTGCCCTTTTACATCGTCAGCACCCCGAAGTTCCTCGATGCTGTGGAGCAGCAGATCAAGACGCGTTCCGCCGGTGACTGGCAAACCTATCTCCGCTGGTGGACGATTCATCGCGCCGCAAGTCACTTGGGCAGTGACTTCGAGCAGGCAAACTTTGACTTCTTCGGGACGCAACTTTCCGGCACGCCGCAGATGTATCCTTTGTGGCGGAGGTGTGTTGGATCGGCCGACACTTACCTGGGCGAAGCCCTTGGCCAAGCCTACGTCAACATCGCATTTCCCTCCGAGAGCAAGCAACGGGCCAACCAACTGGTAAACCAGATTCGCCAGTCCCTGGTCGAGGAGATCCAGCAACTGGACTGGATGGATGAACAGACCAAGAAGCAAGCTCTCATCAAGCAGGCAGCAACCCTGCAGAAGATTGGCTATCCCGATAAGTGGATCGATTACAGCTCCGTCAGGATTGTTCCCAACAACTACCTGGCCAATGTGAACGCTGCCACCTCGTTTGAAGCGCACCGGCAGATTAACAAGATTGGAAAGCCGGTGGACCGCAATGAATGGACGATGACCCCGTCCACCATCAACGCCTATGAAGACCCGCAGATGAACACCATCAACTTCCCTGCGGGAATCATGCAGCTCCCGCTGTTCGGCCAGAACCGGGATGACGCTTCGAACTTCGGTGCGATAGGAATGATCATTGGGCATGAGACTATACACGGCTTTGACGATCAGGGCCGTAAGTTTGACGCCCAGGGAAACTTGCGCAATTGGTGGACACCGGAGGACGCCAAGCGTTACGACGAGAAGGACAAATGCATTACAGATCAGTACTCACAAGAAATTCCAGAGTATGGCGTAAAGCAGAATGGCAACCTCACGGCGGGCGAAGACACCGCCGACAACGGCGGAATTCATCTCGCCATGCTTGCCCTGGAGAAAGAGTACAAGGCACAAGACAAATCGCTAGACACGCCTGAGAACGACGGTCTCACAGCCCGGCAGCGCTTCTTCCTGGCGTTGGCGTTTAGCTGGTGCGGAGATGTACGGCCGGAAGCTGCCAGGAACCAGGTCCTTAGTGATCCGCACTCGTTGTCGCGTTTCCGGGTCAATCGGCCTCTATCCAACCTGTCTGAGTTCCAGCAGGCATTCGGCTGTAAGGAAGGACAGCCTATGGTTCACAATCCTCAGTGCCGGGTCTGGTAAGACAAACCTGGCGCGTTGACCGAGCACAGCCAATCCTGACTGCCCTCTTCAATTCCCGCTTGCCATCTGCCGCTTCAGAGGACACAATCTGCATCCATAGCTTTCTTTGAAAATTAGAGCAGCACTTGGGGCCAAACAGCTGCAATGAATAACTGCGTTCTCGAAACCAGAAATCTCGTCAAAGAATTTGAGGGATTTGTCGCAGTCAATGACGTTTCGCTAAACGTCCGTCGCGGGGCGCTTCACGGATTGATTGGTCCCAACGGCGCTGGCAAGACCACGGTCTTCAACCTGCTAACCAAGTTTCTTGCTCCCACCCGGGGAACGATCCACTACAACGGGGAGGACATAACGCGCGAGAAGCCCGCGCAGGTCGCCCGCCGGGGCATCGTGCGTTCCTTCCAAATTTCCGCTGTCTTCCCCCATCTCACTGTTCTGGAAAACGTGCGCATTGCCCTGCAACGCAAGCTGGGCACGTCTTTTCACTTCTGGCGCAGCGAAAGGTCGCTGAAGCAGCTGAACACTCGTGCGTTGGAGTTGCTAAACGATGTCGGGCTGCGTTTACAGGCAGGCGTCGTGGCTGTGGAACTACCTTACGGCAGCAAAAGGGCCCTGGAGATTGCGACCACTCTGGCGCTTGAGCCGGAGCTGCTCCTTCTGGATGAACCTACTCAAGGCATGGGCCACGAAGACGTGGAGAAAGTGAAGGAGTTGATCCGCAGGGTCGCTACCCATCGAACCGTACTGATGGTCGAGCACAACATGAGTGTAGTGTCACATCTCTGCGACGTTATTACCGTGATGCAGCGCGGCTCCGTCATTGCAGAAGGCACTTACGAACAGGTGTCTCGCGACCCGCGAGTGATGGAAGCCTACATGGGGGTTTCCGCCGATGCCTAACACTGCAGCGATGGAATATCTGCGCGTTACCGACTTGCATGCGTTCTACGGCGAATCCCACATCCTGCATGGGCTCGACTTCAGGGTAGATCGCGGCGAGGTGGTCGCCCTGCTCGGCCGCAACGGCGCCGGGCGCACCACCACGATCAAGTCGATCCTGGGGCTGGTTGGGAAGCGGACGGGTTCCATCATGATTAACGGCCGTGAAGTGGTGCAATGGCAGACACATCGTATCGCCCGGCTGGGGGTCGGCTATTGCCCTGAAGAGCGCGGGATTTTCTCCAGTCTGACGGCCGAAGAAAACCTAATGCTGCCGCCGAAGCTCACCAGCGAAGGCATGGACATCGGCGAAATCTACACGATCTTTCCCAATCTCAAGGAGCGGCGGCAAAGCCAGGGAACGCGGCTTTCGGGTGGAGAGCAGCAGATGCTGGCCATGGCACGCATCTTGCGGACCGGAGCGCGGCTATTGCTGCTCGACGAGGTGTCGGAAGGCCTTGCCCCGGTTATCGTGAACAAACTGAGCCAGGTGATCCAGGGCCTGAAAGAGCGTGGCTTTACGATGCTGCTGGTAGAACAGAATTTTCGCTTTGCTTCAAAGTTGGCCGACCGGATGTATGTTGTCGAACAGGGTCGGATTGTGGCGGAGGTAGCAAAAGCCGAGATGCAGCAGAAGCAACCGCTGCTGGAAGAGTTATTGGGGATTTGAAATCTGCGCGGGGCACGCGGTCCCGCAAGTTGCCTGCGCGCACCACGAAGGAGGAACTCAGTTGAAACGCAAACTGATCAGCACAGTAATCGCAAGTCTGCTGCTATTGATTGCGGTTGGAGCGGCGGCCCAGACCAAAGGAGGCGGAGGCAAGGTCTCGGACGGCGTGGTGAAAATCGGAGTCATCACTGATCTGTCGGGCCTGTATTCGGACCTTAGCGGCCAGGGCTCAATCATCGCCGCCCAAATGGCGGTGGCCGATTTCGGCGGGAAGGTGCTGGGCGCTCCCATCGAGATCGTCTCTGCCGATCACCAGAACAAGGCCGATGTTGCCGCCAACAAGGCACGCGAGTGGTTCGATACTCAGGCCGTGGATGTGATTGTGGACGGCGTAAACTCTGGCGCAGGCCTCGCCGTTAGCAAGGTGGCCAACGAAAAGCACCGCGTCTTCATCGATTCAGGCGCCGGCTCAACCCGCTTCACCAACGAAGACTGCAACCCCTACACCATCCACTATGTTTACGATACCTATGCGACCGGAAGCGCAACCGGCAAAGCGGTGGTGCAGCATGGCGGCAAGACCTGGTTCTTCATAACGGCCGATTACGCCTTCGGCAAGTCCTTACAGCAGGACACGACAACGGCCATTACGGCGGTCGGGGGGAAGGTGCTGGGAGCGGCGCTGGCTCCGCTCAACACGCCGGATTTCTCTTCTTATCTCTTGCAGGCGCAGGGCTCAGGCGCCCAGGTCATCGGCCTGGCCAACGCCGGCGGAGACACGATTAACTCCGTCAAAGCGGCCTCCGAATTCGGCATTAATAAGAAGCAGACGCTTGCGGGATTGCTGGTCTTCATCACCGACATCCACGCCCTCGGGCTCCCTGTCACGCAAGGCATGTATGTGGCCAGCGGCTTCTACTGGGACATGAATGACGAGACGCGCACCTGGAGTAAGGCCTTCCTCGCCAAGACGAAGAAGATGCCGACCATGGTACAGGCCGGTGTTTATTCCTCGACCCTCGAATACCTGCGAGCCGTGCAGGCGGCCGGCACCGACGACGCTGATGCCGTCATGAAAAAGCTCAAGTCCATGAAGCTCAATGACGTCTTCGTGAAGAACGGATATATCCGCGCCGACGGTCGCATGGTGCACGATTTCTATCTCTTTCAGGTAAAGTCACCGGCCGAGTCAAAGGCTCCGTGGGACTACTACAAGCTGCTGGCTACAGTGCCAGGCGATCAGGCCTTTCAACCTTTGTCACTCTCACGCTGCCCGATGATCAAGAAGTGACGCAGGGCGGCAGTATCGCTCCCTTTCACGCGGTATGGTGGATGCAGAGATGAACCAGGTACTGGGCATTTCACTTCCGGCTTTGCTGGGCCAGCTTATGTTGGGCCTGGTGAACGGATGTTTCTATGCGATGCTCAGCCTTGGGCTGGCGATCATCTTCGGCATGCTCAACATCATCAACTTCGCCCACGGCGCGTTGTACATGATGGGCGCAGTCTTCACCTGGATTGCGCTTACCCAATTCGGCATCAGCTACTGGTGGTCGTTGCTGCTGGTGCCTCTCCTCATTGCCTTGTTTGGGGTCGCCATCGAGCGCAGCATGTTGCGGCGACTCCACAAGCTGAACAACCTCTACGGACTTCTGCTGACCTTTGGAGTCGCGCTGGTGCTGGAGGGCCTCTTTCGCCACCGCTATGGAGTCTCGGGCCTTCCCTACTCCATTCCTGACGCCTTCGCGGGCGCCTTCAACCTTGGGTTCATGTTCCTGCCGAAGTACCGCGCGTGGGTCATCGCTGCATCAATGCTTACCTGCTTTGCAAGCTGGTTCGTCATCGAACGAACTCCGATGGGCGCCTATCTGCGCGCGGCCACGGAGAACCCCAAGCTGGTGCAGACTTTCGGCATCAACGTCCCGGTCATGATCAGCATCACCTACGCCGTCGGAGTTGGCCTGGCCGGACTGGCGGGGGTACTCGCCGCTCCGGCTACCCAGATTAGCCCACTGATGGGATCGCACCTGATCATTGTCGTCTTCGCAGTCGTGGTCATCGGGGGTATGGGGTCGATCTTCGGCTCCGTCGTCACAGGGTTGGCTCTCGGTCTCGTCGAGGGTCTGACCAAGGTCTTCTACTCGCAAGCGTCCAACACCGTCGTGTTTCTGATCATGGGGCTCGTCTTGCTGGTCAGGCCGACGGGGCTTTTCGGCAAGGAGAAGTGACAGAACTATGCGTCTCCGTATGGCCGGGTACGGGTTGTTGGTGGCGATGGGGCTCATCGCACCCTTCGTGGTATATCCGATTTTTCTGATGCAGGCCTTGTGCTTCGCTCTGTTTGCCTGCGCCTTCAATCTTCTGCTGGGGTACACCGGATTGCTCTCGTTCGGCCATGCCGCATTCTTCGGCGCTGCTGCCTACGCCACCGGATACGCCGTGAAGACGATCGGGCTTGGGCCCGCCGCCGGTATTCTTACCGGCACGGTGGCTGCAGTGGTCCTGGGCTCAGTCATTGGCGTCCTGGTAATCCGCAGACAAGGGATTTACTTTGCCATGATCACCCTGGCTTTGGCGCAGCTCGTTTACTTCTTTTTCCTGCAGTCTTCCTTCACCGGAGGCGAGGATGGACTGCAGGGGATCCCGCGCGGTCACTTCCTGTGGGTCATCAACCTGGCGGATGACCGCAAACTCTACTATGTCGTACTAGCCATCTTTCTCTTCGGGTTTGTGCTGATTGATCGCACCATTCACTCGCCCTTCGGCCAGGTGCTGAAGGCAATTCGCGAGAACGAGTCGCGGGCGCTGTCACTCGGATATGACATTGACAAATACAAGCTGCAGGCGTTCGTCATTTCGGCGGCCCTGTCGGGCCTGGCTGGAGCCACCTACGCCATTGTCTTTACCTTCGTTACGCTGAGCTCGGCGGACTGGCACACCTCCGGCGACGTGGTCTTGATGACCCTGCTGGGCGGCATGGGAACGGTTTTCGGACCCGTCGTCGGGGCCTTTGCGGTTGTCACCCTGCAGAGCAAGCTTGCTGACAAAGTGGGCCCTCTCGTCACCGTGATCACGGGTGGGATGTTTATCGTCTGCGTGCTGGTTTTTCGCAACGGAATCGTCGGCGAGGCCGCCGGACTGTACCACCGAGTAGTCGGCCGGCGGGTGGACCCATGAAACTCTCGTGTCCAGCAGCGAACGAACCCATTTGCAGAACTTTCACACAAGCTTGCTGGCAACGCAAAACCTCTTGACAAATCAGCCGACGGGCGCAATCATCCGGTCACTGACAAGTTGTGGGTCTGAGTCTTACGCCATCGAATGGAGCCTGCTGTTTCAATAACATGGGCACAACCGCAACCGAGTCTTTAGCGGCTGAAATGTGGGGCCGGGTGCTTTGAGCTGCAATCCTCAACCGGGGGCATTACTCCGCTGGGTCACCAGCGTGCTCTGCATTGGCTGGGCGGGCATGGCGATGGCAGCGCCCGGCGGAGATCCCGCCGTTCCCAGTATCTTCTCCCCCGCTTCCACGCCCGCTGATTCCGTTTACCACCTCTCGCTGTTCGTACTGGAGGTCTGCTTCCTCATTTTCATCGTGGTCTTCGGCCTGCTCGCCTACTCGGTTGTGAAGTTCCGGCGACGTCCCGACGACGATGGCCGCGAGCCGGCACAAATCTATGGAAGCAATCAGGTCGAGCTGGCCTGGACTGTGATTCCCATCCTGATCGTGGTGGTGCTGTTTCTGGCGACGGCACGTGTCATCCATGCTGTCGAGGATTTCCGCTTCCCTCCGAATACCACGGAGATCACCGCTGTCGGCCATCAATTCTGGTGGGAATTTCAGTATCCGCAGCAGGGTTTTATCACCGCCAACGAACTGCACGTTCCCGTCAGCGACGTCAAGACCCCAACCCCTACTCACATCACGCTCCTGTCGGCGGATACGGACCACAGCTTCTGGGTTCCCATCCTGGCCGGGAAGACCGACTTGATCCCCAACCGCACCAACAGCATGTGGATTGATCCCCATGAGACGGGAGTGTACGTGGGCCAATGCGCGCAGTATTGCGGAACGCAGCACGCCAAGATGCTCTTGCGTGTCATCGTGCAATCGCGCGAAGACTTCAACCGCTGGCTTGCCGAGCAGCAACGCCCCGCAGAAAACGCTGACAATGTCGCCAAGGGCCGCCAGGTTTTTGAGACCACGGCCTGTGTGAATTGCCATACCGTGGCGGGCACGAACGCACATGGCAAGTTCGGTCCCGACCTGACCCATCTGATGAGCCGTGGCACTATCGCCGCCGGTGCCGCGCTTAACAGCCGCGAAAACCTGCGGCAGTGGATCAAGGACCCGGAAGTCTTCAAGCCGGGATCACTGATGCCTGCCATGCAACTCGACGACCAGGACCTGAACGCAGTGACTGACTACCTGCTGAGCTTGCATTGACCATGGGGACTCACTAATGGCAGATGCCGAATCGGTTCTGAAACCCATGCTGGTAACAGCACCCGCGCGTGCGGCCACGAGGCCCCTGTTCGACCAGCTGCACGATTGGATTACCACGGTTGATCACAAGCGGCTGGGCATCCTTTACATCGGCTATGCCCTGGTGTTTCTGGTGATCGGCGGCATCGAAGCCACGATCATGCGCATCCAGCTGGCGATTCCGCACAATCATTTTGTCTCCCCGCAGGTCTTTAACCGGATGTTCACCATGCACGGCACGACGATGATTTTCTTCGTAGCCATGCCCGTGGTGTTTGGGTTCGCGAACTACCTTGCCCCGTTGATGGTCGGCGCGCGTGACATGGCCTTCCCACGCCTCAACGCCTTTAGCTTCTGGATGAGCGCCCTCGGCGGCATCATCCTTTACTTCAGCTTCTTTGGAGGAAGCGGCCTGTATGGTGCGGGCAGCGCTCCCGATGTCGGATGGTTCGCCTATGCGCCGCTGACCGCGCAGGCGTTTTCGCCCGGCCATAGCACCGACTATTGGACGATAGGTCTTCTGGTAAGCGGTGTTGGCAGCATCGGAACGGCGCTCAACATTGTGGCCACCATTCTCTGCATGCGCTGCCCCGGCATGACTTTGGGGCGCATGCCGATGTTTGCCTGGCTGAACCTGGTCATGGCCGGCTTGGTGCTGGTCGTTGTGTCTCCCCTGACCGCCGCCCAGATCATGCTGATGCTTGACCGTTATCTGGGCGCCCATTTCTTCGACACCCAGGCCGGCGGGTCGGCCGTCATCTGGATGCACTTCTTCTGGATCTTCGGCCACCCCGAAGTGTACGTACTGGTAATTCCGGCATTCGCATTCCTGTCAGAAATCGTTCCCGTGTTCTCGCGCAAAGCCATTTTCGGCTACTCAATCATGGTAGCGGCCACGCTGACGATTGGCTTCCTCAGTCTTGGCGTTTGGGCACACCACATGTTCACCATCGGTATGACCTCCTACGGCAACGCCTTCTTCGTCGGTTCCACCATGGCGATCTCGGTCCCCACGGGAATAAAAATCTTCAACTGGCTGGGAACGATGTGGGGCGGAAAGATCATTTTCAAGACCCCGATGCTTTTCTGCATTGGGTTTCTGTTTCAGTTTCTGATCGCAGGCCTGACCGGGATCATGCTCGCCGCAGCTCCGTTTAATTGGCAGCTTAGCGGTTCGTACTTTGTGGTTGCGCATTTCCACTATGTGATTGTGGGAGGAATTCTGTTCGCGTTGTTCGGCGCTTTCTACTACTGGTTTCCCAAAATGATGGGGAAAATGCTTGACGAGACGCTGGGCAAGTGGCACTTCTGGCTGTTCGTCATCGGGTTTCATCTAACCTTCGACTTCATGCACATTCCCGGCATACTGGGCATGCCGCGACGGATTTATACCTATGAACCGGGCCGTGGATGGGAGACCCTGAACATAATCGTCTCCATCGGTGTGGTGTTCCAGGCTGCCGCCATCCTGATCTTCGTGTTCAACATGATCTGGTCGTATTTTAAGGGAAAGGCTGCGGGCAATGATCCGTGGGACGCCTGGACGCTGGAGTGGGCCACCGCATCGCCGCCGCCCGACTACAACTTTGCAACGATCCCTGCGGTGCGGAGCCGGCGTCCGTTGTGGGACTTGAAACATCCGGAAGATCCGGACTGGAAGTACGAATAGAGGAGAACTGCGCTTGGCTGCAACGACCATCGCTCTACCGCCTGCCGATATGCCGCTCTCGCATGAACATCGCGGCCACGTTGGCATGTGGTGCCTGATCATAGCGGAGTCGGCCATCTTCACTATCTTCGTCGTTGCCTATCTGTACTACGCGGGCAAGAGCCTGGGCCCGACACCGCGCGAAGTGCTTGACCTGCCGATTTTCATTTCGATATGCCTGATTTCCAGCAGCTTCACCATCCACATGGCTGAGCGCGCTATTGCACGCGACAAGACCCGGCTGTTTGGAATCTGGTGGCTGGTGACGATTGTGCTGGGCGCAATTTTCTTAGTGGGAACAGGCCGTGAGTGGTATCACCTGATCTACAAGGACGGTGTGACCATCAGCTCCAGTCTTTTTGGAACCACGTTCTACTCGCTAGTGGGCTTGCATGCGTCGCATGTGATCATCGGCCTGACCGGGCTCTCGACCATCATGATTCTCACCCTGCTAGGTTATGTGAAGCAGGAGCACGCGCCCCGGATCGAAGTGTTTGGCATGTATTGGCATTTTGTTGACGCCGTGTGGATCGTCGTGTTCACGGTGGTGTACGTTATTACGCGGTAAGGATGGCCATGGAAACAGAAAACCCACATCCGTCCGGCAATCCCAACACGATTATTCTGCCGGCGCCGACCGCCTGGCCATTCCTGCTGGCGTTGGGGGCCTCGTTGATCTTCGCCGGACTGCTGACCAACGTCTCCGTCAGCATTCTGGGAGGCATCTTATTTGTGCCTGCGGCGGTGGGATGGTTCCGCCAGGTGCTGCCTCATGAACACCACATTGAAGTGCCCGTCGTTCCCGAGGCTGAGCCGGCACCCATCATTCCGCGTGAGGTCATGCGAGTTCCCTCGGCAGAGCAGGTCAAGCGCGCCTGGCTGCCACTGAAGATTTATCCCATCTCCGCAGGAGTCAAAGGGGGGCTGGCAGGCGGCGTTGTCATGGCGCTGCTGGCCATGGTCTATGGAGTGGCTGCCTATCGCAGTATCTGGTACCCAATTAACTTGCTGGCGGGTAGCTTGTACGCTCCGTCGGCGACGCCCTCGATGGAAGCCATGATGCACTTCCGGATCGAGTGGTTCCTGTTTGCATCTGCTCTGCACCTTACGATGTGCCTACTGGTTGGACTTCTCTACGGCGCGATGCTGCCGATGGTCCCGAACCGTCCGATTTTGTTGGGAGGTCTCATTGGCCCGCTGGTGTGGACGGGACTGCTCTACGAGGTCCTCGGTTACGTTAATCCACTTCTGGACGAGCGCATTAACTGGTGGTGGTTCGCCCTGTCGCAAGTGGGATTTGGAGTTGTGGCGGGGCTGGTGGTCGTGCGCCAGAACCAGGTGTGGACCTCGGAAAATCTCCCGCTCGCCATGCGTGCGGGCATCGAAGCGCCGGGCCTAATGCATGAGCGAGAGGGCGAGGACCACAAGCAATGACGCATCGCTTCGCAGAGCTGGCGCTGCCTTTGGCCGCGGTCCTGGCGCTTGCCGCGTGCACTGCCGGCGGTAAACCTGCCCCTGGTCCTGAGGTCCCGCGACCCGACTCGATCCTGGATCCGGTCGTGCTCTACAGCCAGAACTGCGCCGGTTGCCACGGCGCGAAGGGGCAACTGGGCCCCGCAATGGCGTTGGGCGATCCGGTGTATCTGGCCATCGTTGACGATGACACGCTGCGCACGACGATTTCCAAGGGCCGCCCCGGCACCGCCATGTCGGCCTTCGCACAAAAAGAGGGCGGCATGCTGACGGACGAGCAGGTTAGCGCCATCATCCGAGGCATCCGCCAACGCTGGAGCAAGCCCGACGCGCTGGCGGGCGCTACTGCTCCTCCCTACGCCGCTAAAGCGCCCGGCAATGCACAGGCCGGTGAAGCTGCGTACACGGAATTCTGCGCGCGGTGTCACGGCGCAGGAGCGAAAGGCGGGCCGAGCGCCGGATCGGTAACCGATGGCGCCTATCTCAGCCTCATCAGCGACCAGGGGCTGCGTACCATCGTCATCACCGGACGCCCTGACTTTGACGCGCCCGACTGGCGCGAGAACAAGCCCGGACATCCCATGACCGACCAGGAGATTTCTGACGTGGTGGCGTGGCTTGTTGCGCAGCGTCCGAAGCAGGCCAGCCAGGCTGCCGCTGCGAATTCGTCCCCGCCTGGAGGAACTCAATGAGCGATCAGGAAAAGAACGAAATCTCCCGCCGGGACGTGTTCGCCAAAATCGGACTTATGCTGAACGGCTTGGCCGTGGCCGTTCTGGCCGTGCCCGTTGTGGGCTACCTGGTTTCGCCCATCCTCGGGGGAGACCGCGGCCAGTACAAACGCTGGATCACTCTCGGTGAGCTCGATGAGTTTCCCGAAGGCCAGACGCGGCTGGCCAAGTTTCGCAACCCCATCTCCGGTGTTTCCGACGGGGAGACCGATCAGATTCCATGCTGGGTCCGCCGTATGCAAGGCGAGCAGTTCCAGGTCTTCGCCGTCAACTGCGCCCATCTCGGTTGCCCGGTGCGGTGGTTCGCACAATCGGGACTGTTCATGTGTCCCTGCCACGGCGGCGTGTACTACCAGGATGGTTCCCGTGCTTCGGGCCCACCGCCGCGCGGATTGTTCGAGTATCCCTACAAAGTCGAAGGCGGCAAGTTGATGATTGAAGCCGGCCAACTGCCGACGCTGTCCACTACGGCCAGCCTGGGGGCAAGGAAGGGCGGATGTCAAGGCTAGAGAAGATCGCCGACTGGCTCGACGAGAGGTTAAAGCTCGGTGGCGTCATCCGCGAGACGATGGGCCACCGCGTCCCCCGCAACTCCGCGAGCTGGTGGTATGTCTTCGGCAGCGCCGCCTTGACGCTTTTCATCTTGCAGGTCGTCACCGGCATCATGCTGGCGCTCATCTACGTTCCCTCGGCCGCCGAAGCCTGGAACAGCCTGCAATACCTCAACCACGGGGTGACTCTGGGATGGTTCCTCCGCGCCGTGCACGGTTGGGGCTCCAACTTCATGGTTGCCGTGGTGCTGATCCACCTTTGCCAAGTGTTCCTCTTCGGCGCCTACAAGTTTCCGCGCGAGCTCACTTGGGTCATCGGCGTCTTCCTGCTCCTGTTGACGCTCGGTATGGCCTTCACCGGCCAAGTCATGCGCTTCGATCAGGATGCCTACTGGGGCCTGGGCATTGGGGTATCCATCGTTAGCCGGGTGCCGTTCATCGGTGCGCAAGCAGTCCACATGCTGCTGGGAGGCCCGATCATCGCCGGTGCAACCCTCTCACGCTTTTTCGCGCTGCATGTTTTCCTCATCCCGGGCCTGCTCATCGCGTTGGTCTCATTGCACCTGCTGCTGGTGTTGAAGTGTGGCATCAACGACTGGCCGATGCCGGGCCGCGTCGTCCGCCGCTCGACCTATATCAAAGAATACGAAGATCTCGTCCACAAGGACGGCGTGCCGTTCGTGCCTGCAGCCATCTGGAAGGACATGTTCTTCTCGGCCGCCATCGTGGTCAGCGTAATGCTGTGCGCCTGGTATTTCGGCCCATTCGGTCCGACCGGATACCCAGATCCGACGATCATCCAGACTGTTCCCAAGCCGGATTTCTTCTTCCTGTGGCTCTACGCCATGCTGGCTTTGGCGCCACCGGAGATGGAAACGGCCATGCTTCTCATCGGCCCGGTCGTCGTCATCGGGCTTCTGGTCCTGTTGCCGTTCCTCTCCGGCGAAGGCGAGAAGAGCTGGCGGCGGCGTCCGGTGGCTGTGGTGACCCTAGTGTTCGTAGCCGTCGCGCTGGGGACCTTCACCAAGCTGGCAACCTATTCTCCTTGGAGTCCGGTCATGAACGGCTGGAGTGGCGACCCTGTTCCGGTTGAGTATCTGAACGGACGCTCTCCGTTGCAACGCCAGGGCGCTCTGGTCTTCCAGGTGAAGCAGTGTCGCAACTGTCATTCGATTGGCGGCTCCGGCGGCAAACGCGGGCCGGAACTTGATCGAGTTGCGACTCGAATGACCCACGACCAACTTGTGCGGCAGGTGATTCAGGGTGGCGGCAACATGCCGGCTTACGGCAAGAACCTGAACCCTGCGGAGGTGACAGCGCTGGTCTCCTTCCTGGAGACATTGCATCCGCCAAACCAGCCGCCCGCCCGCGACGCATCGCAAGCTGTGCTCACACAGGAAGAACAAAGCGCGCCGCCGAACAGCCGCTGAACTTGACATGTCGTCCGTCGCCCAAGCCGTGCTGCGTTCCTGGGCCATTCCTCCAGCTGCGACCTTCCTGATTGTTCTGTCGGCCCTCGTATATCTGCGCGGCTGGTGGCTGCTGCGGCGCGCCGGCTCTCCAACCCTTCCCCGCTGGCGCGCGCTTACCTTCCTGCTCGGACTTTTTTCGCTGTGGGTCGCTCTTGCCTCCCCCATGGACGTCTTCAACGGTTTCCTGCTAACAGCGCACATGTTGCAGCACATGGTCCTGATGATGGTTGCGCCTCCTCTGGTGCTTCTGGGCGCGCCACTGGTTCCGATGGTCCGGGGGCTGCCGATTTTCGCTGCCCGTGAGTTCGCCGGGCCGTTCCTGCATTGGTCTATCGCGCGATACGTGGGCCGCACACTCACCAATCCGATTACTGCCTTACTGCTGATGGGTGCGGCGATGTTTGCCTGGCATGTTCCGGGGCTGTATGAACTCGCCCTACGCTCGCCCGCATGGCATCAAGTCGAACATGCCTGCTTCTTCCTTACCTCGTTGCTGTTCTGGTGGCCGGTGGTTCAGCCGTGGCCCAGCCGCGCGCAATGGCCGCGCTGGGCGATGGTGCCGTATCTTCTGGTCGCCGATCTTCAGAACACGGCCCTATCGGCCATTCTTTGCTTCTCCGACCGCGTGCTCTATCCCTCATATTCAGCCGTGCCCCGTCTGTTTGGCCTCTCCCCCCTGGAGGACCAGGTCGCCGCCGGCGCCATCATGTGGGTCGTTGGATCCCTGGCTTTCATTGTGCCCGCAATCGTCATTGCTGTTCAGTGCTTATCCAGGCGGCCGTTGGGGATGGTGACGCCGTCGCGCCGACATGAACCATCGCCGTTGGAGACACTTCTGTCGACATCCTCTGGAATTGCAGTGCTCTCCCGGGCTGTGCGGAAGTGGTGGCGAAAAGAGCGATTCGAAGCAGTCTCGTTCGTGGTCTTGTTTGCGGCTGCAGGCGTGTGCTTCGCTGTCTTGCTGGCTTCAGGGTCAGACGATGACGACAATCAGGCCCTTCTATTCCAGGGCACGTCCGGGTCCTTTGCCGTGGCAGTGTTTGCCCCCGCTGGAGACCTGGCCGCCGGCCCTTCGCCCTTGAGTGTTCTGGTTCAAGACCCGGACACTCAAAACGTTCTGCTCGACGCGACGGTCGATCTCACCACCCGTCCGACCAGGTCCCAGGAACCTTCTTCCACCGTGCGCGCCAGCAACGCCGATTCGCCGAATAAACTTCTACAGACAGCCAGTATTGTTCTGCCGGCTACCGGTGACTGGACCCTGGACATGGTCGTGCAGCGAAATTCGGAGATCGCCAACCTCTCGTTGCCGCTCGAGGTGGTCAGGGCCCAACGCGATGCTGAAGCGCCCTGGAGTTATCTGTTCGTCCTTGCCAGCGCCTCGATACTGGTCCTTGTGTTCACCTTGCGGCACTGGCCCAGACGGGAAGCCATCCAGCAGGCGGCCCCAGCGGAATGATGCCGCCAAGCAGGAGTGCTTCGATGGCGGCGGTACAAACACGATGGCACCCAGCAAGAAACGGACGCCAACCACGGAATCCTCCGGAGCTGGCGCCCGCGTGGCCATGGCAGCGTGGCGGTCCCGCGACCTGCTCTTCGCGGAACCGCCGGTTGGCTAAAACATCAACTTCAGAGCAAACTGCCCAAAGCGGCGTTCATCGTGATTACCGTTGTTGGCAGCCGCGCCCAACCCTCCCTTTTTCCCCTCGATGAGAACCGGTTCATTGGGGAACAATGCTGCGTCGGCCACAAAGCCGTTCACGTACATGTTGTGGTGGTTGAACAGGTCAAACGCCTCAGCCCGGAACTGCAACTGGAAGCGCTCCGTCAGCCGGAAGTTCTTCATGACCGACATGTCGACGTTCCACGCGCCCGGCCCGCGGAATGCATTCCTGGCGGTCATATTGGCGGGATACGGCCCAAAGTCTGAGATCCCGAGCAAGCCCGCGTAGTTAAAGGCCTGCGGCAGGGTCAGAATGTCGAAGTTGTTGGCGCCGATGGGAATTCCGGCTCCCGTGCTGCTGCCGACCAGTGGAGAACTTCCGGCGTAACGTGGAATGCCATACGGTCCGGTACTTGCGTTCAAAGAGTTTGTGCTGTCAGAGACGGTAAACGGGATTCCCGACCGCACCGAAAAGATGGGTGCGATGCTCCAGCCACCGGCTACCTGGTTCACCCAGCCCTTGGAATTGTTGTTGAAGAAGGGCTCGTTCCAGATTGCAGACAAGACGTAGCGTTGACGAACATCGAAATCAGAGCTTCCGTAGTCCAGTGACGGGAAGGCCGGATTCAGATAGCCCAGATTGCCGATTCCGTTGGACCCGCCGCTGCTCTCTGAGAAGGTGGAGCTCAGATTGTCCAGGGAATGCGACCAGGTGTAGTTGCTGACGATGCTCAGGCCGGTCTTTCCCCAACTGTTGGTCTGGAACCGTATGTTGAGACCGTTGTAGTGTGAGTAGCCTTGCGTTCCGCGGCTGTTGACCGAAGTGAACTGTCCGTTGGGACGAGCATAGCAAGGACCACCGCAGGCATCAGTGGTGATCAACGGATCACCCAGATACACCTGGGCTCCACCAAGTTCATTGATGTTCTTGATGTCGTACAGGTGGACGCCATGGGCTCCGTTGTAGTCGATGGCGAGCACGGCATTGCGGCCGATCCCGCGCTGCAGCGAAAGACCCCAGAACTGGGTCTGCGCGGTGCGAATGTTCTGGTTCACTTGGCGCGGACTGACCGGCGGCAAAGCTACGTCGCCCATGCCTTCCCCTAACGGGCCAAAGTTATTGGTGGTCACGGGAATATTGCTGAGCTGGACCGTGGCGTAGTTAGGCGGGTTCTGAATCATGTTGAAGGTCACATTGCCGAAGTTGCGTTCGTAGCTGATGCCGTAGCCGCCGCGCAGGCTGGTGGTGCCATCACCGAAAATGTCCCAGGCAAAGCCAACGCGCGGAGCCAGCGTGCCCCAGCTGGGGTACCACAATCCCCCAACCGGGCTCTGCGGCGCCAACTGGATTGTCGCTGTGCGCAGTTGTTCGAACTCGTTCGATCCCGGTCCCCAGTAAACGTTGGAGTCCAGGTTGGGATCCCCGTTGTGCTGGACACCGTAGTGCTCATAGCGCAAGCCATAGTTCAGCGTGAGCCGAGGCCGGAATCGCCAACTGTCCTGGGCATAGATGGCCCAGTCGTTATAACGATAGCTGCGCGAGAACGAAGGCTGCGTCGCCGGGAGGGTCATGGTGCAATCCGGCGTCTGGATCAGCGTTTGCGTCAGAAAGTTCTTGTAGCAAGGCGTCTTGCCTTGCGGATAAACCGCTGCCTGGAAGTTGGTCAGCGTCCCCGTCATGAAGTTGTCCAGGCCGTCTGAGAAAGTCTTGCCCAGCTGCTCAATGGCCTGAGCATAGGCGCCGTACGCTTTGTTGAGCTGGATGTAATCGTACTGACCGCCATACCGAATGGTATGCGTGCCCTTTGTCCAAGCAAGGTCCTCGAAGATTTGGATGGTATTCTGCGGACCGCCGTAGGGAAGCCCGCCGACTCCCGTCACCGCGGGAAAGAAGCCCGGCAAGTTGATTGGCTGACCACCCAGGGTCGCTCCGTTGTACAGGAACAGGGTCGGCGTGTTGCCGAGCGCAGTGTTGTACTGCTGGGCGGTGGTGTCGCGGGTAAAGGCCAGCCGGGTATTGCTCACTAGATTTGAAGTGAAGTTGTGGGTCAGCGAACCGAGGTAGGAGTCATCCACCAGAGTAAAGCCCACGTTGTACTGCGAATATGGGCTGTTCACGATTGAGCCTGGAAACAGAAACAGGTTTTCACGCCCGTAACGGAAGAAGACTTGCGTCTTGTCGGTCCAGTTGTAGTCGGCGCGTAGAATGAGGTCGTAAGTGTTCTGCGGAGAATCGCCGCCTGCGTCCGCAGGTACCATGTAGTTCACCAGCCCGAATACCGGAGTGTTGCCCGGCAAGGCCTGATCGAACGAGCCGCCCGGACCGAACTTCCCGGCCAATTGGTTTTTGGTAACGGTGCTGATGAAGGGGAACGTGTTGTTGCCATACTGCTGGAAAAACTGCTGCACATTGGGA
>Ga0335083_10000973_pt1 | contig 40626 bp, 46 predicted proteins | sample Lox_Sample_42_FD_206716 | JGI IMG/M metagenome (GOLD analysis project Ga0335083, IMG submission 206716) | Soil microbial communities from Loxahatchee National Wildlife Refuge, Florida, United States - Lox_Sample_4.2 | ecosystem: Environmental > Terrestrial > Soil > Wetlands | place: USA...
CATCATGAGCGTCAGTCCTGCAGATCAACAGACTGAATCACTCATCTTTCTGCGCCGCAACTGCCGACTTTTTCAACGCTATCGGCACTTAGCGGACAAACGAGCCGCGCCTGAGTTTGTCGGCTGTTGGACTAACAACGGACTACCAATGTCGTCGGTGGTGAGCCGGTAGAGCCGCACATGGCTCTAGATTAATTTTGCCCCGGGGTGCTTAGGCTTGGGTCGCTCCACTAGCAAATAGTGCGGTTTCATTGCTGAATTCCACCGCACCATCCTTCGTTTGCAACACTCGCAATAGACGCCACCGCTATCAGCGATTGGCAATTTGGTGTGGCTCTCGTTACCCGCAACATCGCAATAAGCGCTAATGGCAATTTCATCTCGTTCTTCTTCATTTCGAGCGTAAAGGAGAACGAGATTTAGCCCTAATGCCCAACTCCTTTTTCACGGTATCAGGGTTGTCTCCGACTTTTTGGATTGCGGTCTCAATCTCTTCTTTGCTTTTTCCGAATTTCTTAGTCCAGTGCTTCGCGACATGATGGTCTGACAAGTCGATCTTGTTCCAGCGGGCCTTTTTCACAGCTGACCTTCGATATTTAATACTCAGACCTTAGTGAACTAAAAAGCCGGGGCGCGATCAGTGCCCCGGCTGCAAGAAATAAATTAGTCCTTATCTTTTTCAATTTTGACGGACGTACCAGTTGTGCCTTCGTCGGAGCACACTTTTGTCGTCTTGATCCGGTCCTCCGCCTTCTCGCGTGTTTCAAAGGCAAGCGGCCCAATTTGCGTAACGGTGGTTTGCTCGGACGGTTTCGTGGTCGTCACGGTGCAGTGGCGGTCAGGGCCGCGCACGACGTAGTACTCGTCCGCAAGCGCCGATCCCGCAAATGACGTCAAGATTACTGCCAGGATGATTTTGGCCTTCATCGATGCCTCCTCCAAGATGCTCCCGAACACGTTGAATCTAACAAGTGGGAGCAGCCTTTCTCCAATTCGCGGCAGGCTAGAACGTTCCTTGGAAACGGCGCCAATAGCCTCGCTCCAGCTAGACCAAGGTTTGGGAACGTTAACGGAGATTGAGCGTTTTCGAGCAGGCAGAATTTTATAAAAGGCAACGCTCGTTGTGTCATTTTTGGCTTATTTCGTCGCCTTGATCATCGCGGTTGGCGGTGTGTTGTTCGGCGTCGAAGTGATCGTCTCGCCCTCGCCGAAGCTAGCGAAATAATTTCTTTTGCTAACCGCCGCAATCGGCCAAAAAAACCCCGGGCGAATTGCCCGGGGTTTGGCGAGATAACGAGCGGTACCGCTTGTCGAAGACTATCTAGAAAAACCGGTAGTTCACACCGACCAGGACTGTGCTCTCGGTTGCCTTGGCGCTGAACGCACACCCGGCCGCGCAGGTCGTTCCGACTGGTGTGAATACGGTCCCGTCACGCGACCCGAAGTCCATGTAGTTACCTTCCAGAAAGGTCGACCAGTGCGGCGCGAACATCCATTCAATGCCGCCACCAATCGTCCACCCTGTTTTAGTGTTGGAGGCCTGGCCAATTTGAGTGCCACCGGCAGTGATGTTTGTACTGGTATGGCCCCAGGCGGCGCCACCCTGGAAGTAAAGCAACCAGGCGGGTTGAAACGCATAACCCACGCGGCCCGTCAGCGTGTCAAACCATTGATTATTGAAGTTGACCACGTCGCCTGCGAGTGGACCGCCGCCGATTGTTCCGCTCTTTTTGTTGCTTGTCCCGTCGAACATATCGCGGAAGCCAATCACCCATCCGCCGTTGAATTGATAATCGCAGCCAATCTGGCCGCCGCCGGCAAAGCCCGAACCGTTTCCAGAGATTGTCCCGCTAACACCGCTAATGCTGGCATCGCCAAATGCCCCGCCGATGTTGCCGCCGATGTAACATCCGCTCCAAGTTATCGGAGGAGGAGGTGGTGGTACATAAGCCGGGGCTTTCCTCGGCAGGTCAGCAGCCGAAGCTTGACTTGCCGCAAAACCAATCGCCACGGCAGCCAACACCAGAGAGTGTCCGCGCATCGAAATTGTCCCCTTCGCACACTAGCCAAGCCTGAGCGCCCGGCACCTAGCTTTCTTTTATCAGTGCCGGACCACTAAAGCCTTGTTTCGTGCGAGAACCGCATAATTTTGCACTGTATTGTTTTAGTATAGCAACGCTTTTGTCCCCACCCTACCATGTTACCGCAATCTGGATGTTAGTCGTCAGCTATTGCGAGGCAAGTTGAGGGCGCACTGAAATCCCTAGCTGGTTGAAATTTACTGTAAAAAATCTCAGCAACACGGGTGGTGTGGTTGAGGCACTTATCCGGCGGGACGGTCACGATCGGCGAAGGCATCATCGAGGCGGACAGCGGCAGCACGGTACAGCTCGGCGATCTCGGGGTGCTGCGCGATTTGACGCTAACGGGTTCGGGGGACATTCACCGCGACGGCCTATTGGGGCAATGGCAGCGAGCTTCAGGACGTAACGATCGCGGCGGGCACCACCTACACGCTCGGGTCGGCCGATACGAGCGTGGCGTAACTGGCACCCCCCCTCAATATCCGGCACCCCAACGATACTGCCACGCGACACCGACAGCGCTGAACTCGCTGCCGGTACGGGTCGAGATGCCAGTGCTAGCGTTAAGTTTGATAGAGTTGTAGCGGTTTACTGGTAAGGCAACGGTCAAGCCCACGCGTGTGTTTGTTTGCTCGTTATCATCTCTCACGCCATTTAAGGCAGTGTGTCCCTCAACCGCCTGAAGGAGCTGGAGACTCATTGGAACGCCTATAGGGCGCTTCCCAAAGGCAAGCACATCGACCGCCGGCTCCTCCGCGAGGCACTTGAGCTGAGAGAGCCGGCTCTCACGCCAAATTCGCAGAGCCGGCTGCATTTGGGTGGCTTGAACGAAATGCCTGTCTTGTATTTTACACGACAAAAGTTCAGCGTCGCTACTCAGAATTTCTGTGCGGTTAGACACGGAGAGTCGTATGAGTGCGCTCACAATCTCGCTAATCACAGTTGCGCTCGTCTTCAGTGGCGCTGTTCTAGGGATGCACCTCCGCAATTTACTGCCGGAGGGTCATCTCGGGGATGATGTAAAGGACGTTATCAGGCTCAGTACGGGACTTATCGGGACGATAGCGGCTCTTGTCCTGGGGCTTTTAATCGCGTCGGCAAAAAGTTCATACGATGCGAGTGATAGTCAGATCAAACAAATAACCTCCAAAATTATTCTTCTCGATAGTCTGCTCGAACAATACGGGCCGGATGCGCGTAGCCTGCGTGTTACTTTGCGCAGTGCGCTTGGTCCAGTGGCCGATAGAATATGGAACGAGGGCGACACCAGTAAAGCACCATTTGAAGCAACCGCTCAGGCTCTCGCGTTCGTCAATCAAGTTCAGGAACTCAAGCCGGACACCGAAGTAAAACACGCTCTTCAATCGCGAGTAGTAAATGCGATCGGTGATTTATCGCAATCGCGTTTGTCGTTGTTTGTTGAGGCACATGACGCAATTCCAATGCCATTTGTTGTAATCCTCATATTCTGGATCACAATGATTTTTACGAGCTTTGGCTTGTTTGTTCGGCCCAATCCGACTGTATTCGTGACGTTCGCCGTCGGTGCGCTTTCAGTCTCAGCGGCAATTTTTCTGATTCTGGAAATGGATCGACCTTATTCCGGATTATTGCAGATTTCCAGTGAACCGCTACGCCATGCGCTTGCCTCTCTTCCTCCCTAGCACAGGGGCGCGGACTGCGTCGACGCGAATGCAACAGTGCGAACATGCGCGACATCCACTGGCCGAATATGATGGAGGCTCTTTAACTACAACGCAGGAACGATCAATGTTTCGTCTTATAGTTTCGTCTCTCGCCGGGTTGATGCTGGCCGCATTGGTAATCCTCGCCGGAGTCACTGTAAGTGCTGGGCCAGCCAATGCCGTGGTTTATTGCAAGACCGTTGGCGTACCGAAGGGTCGCGTCGTGCGTCCGGTTGCCCATCCTCAGCGCGATCAATCGCGGTTTTAGAAGTTCACTCGGAGTGCGGAAAGAGTCCTTCGATCCGGCGGCGGGTGAAGTGGATGTGTTCCCGCAGGATATTACTCGGGTGCTGCTCAACCTGATTTGAAACGGCTTTTACGCAGCAACCCGGGCCGATGAATTTGCCGCGACTTCGGGCGCAATACAAAAAGCGGGTACTCGCGGTAGCGAGCCCGGGGACGGGGCTAGTTCGGTCGAGCGCCGGACTGTGGCAATCGCTCCTCAAGAATCGCGAGGATGCGGTTGAGCACATTCATCTCGATGGCAGCTTTCGGATATCTGAGCCCTATGGAGTTCGAGCGCACTTGATTGAGCCCTCGTGCGCCGACGAGGTGATCGAATAGGGCGCTATTTGCTGCGCCGCATGAGTCCGGGTTTGGCACAAGCGGACAATCGCGCGCCGCAATAGTTTGTCTGCTTTCGGGTAGCCGCGTTGCACCGCAAAGCTGATTGACCGCGGAAATACCATTAGCTTAGGCTTGCTTTCGTGGCGCCATAATAGGAGCCGTCATACTATGAATATGCGTGGGTCGCTGATTTCCATCGTTGCGGCTGCGAGCGCGTTCTGTGCGGCCGTCACCACTTCCACGAAAGGCGAGGCGGGATGTTGGGGCTGTTCGGGTGGTGACGCCTTAGTCGGTGCTTTTTTCGAGGGGTTTCTCGGCTACAGCCGTTACGGCGGCTACAATTACGGATCGGCGTACTACTCCGGCTGTGCGCCTGCGTACTACACAAGCTATCCGCCTCCATACTACCACGGGCCTACGTATTACACAGGCTACGCGCCTGCTTATTATGCACTGCGCTATCGCTCTTACGCACGAGGCTATTACGCTCCACGACGCTATGTGGGTTACGCTCCTTCATATTACAGAGGCGACTATGCGCGGTGGCGCCTTCACGCGCACTCAGATCGCAATTACCACTGGTGATCCCGGCGCGAATTGCCCATTGCATGTCTGCTTTTGAGTGCGGGTCCAACCGATCAGTGCAACACGGCAGTCTATCGGTGGCGTTTCGAAGCCCAAGCGCCTCTATCGCCAGCGCAATTGCATCGAGCGCGTGCTCGGCCACCTCAAAATCAACCGAGCTGTCGCAACCCGCTACGATCAACTCGCCGATAGCTTCCTCGGTATGCTATTCATCGCCTCAGCTCGTTACTGGATCAAATTTGTAGTACGTCACCCTTTATTAATTCTTCATCGTGGTTATTGCTGTACACACTCGTGCGCAAACTTGAGCCGCTCGACGACGTCTAGCTTCTTTGCGTCGGCTTGCTTGCGACAATCTTTTATCTTGTCGACGCGCACTTCGAGTTTCTGTACGAAGTCAAGCTCCTCCGAAACCATGTTAGCCGTTGCGTAAGACTTTCAGGTGGGATGCAGACCAAACCGCCAAAATTGATGGCCATGCATGTGAACCGTATAGCAGCGCGAATATTTCGAACCCTTAGCAAACGCCGTAAATTGTATGCATATCAGCATCATCTCCAATTGATTTGATGCAGATCAATTGATTGTCATTGGGGGGGGTATAGGCATTTCAAAGCGATATAAGGATCGATCAAAGGGTGTGGTCATGCACTACAGAGCACTGTCACTGATTGTCGCCACGGGGCTGAGCCTCGCAGTTGGTCAATTGGCAATAGCGGCTGACTTGCCGCAAAAGCCTGTCTACAAGGCGCCGATTATGTCGCCCGTGCCAGTCTACAATTGGACCGGCTTTTATGTGGGCGGCAACATCGGTGGTGCTTGGGGCAATGTCGATGCGACCGATGTGACGACCGGCGCAACCGTCTCGCCAAACAACAGTGGGTTCGCTGGTGGTTTCCAGGTTGGCTATGACTATCAGATGGGTCCCTGGGTCATTGGACTTCGCAACGTGTTCGATGGGACAAGCATCAGCAACGGAGCGACCATTTCTGACCCTCGCGTCGGGTTCTCCGGTACCGTCAACAGCAAAGTGCGGTGGTTTGACGCATTAACGGCTCGCGCTGGCTATCTCGTGCAACCGAATGTGCTGCTCTATGCGCAGGGCGGTGCGGCCTGGACGGATTGGAGTATTAACGCGATCAATGGTAACGGCACACAAGTCGGTGAGATCTCCGGGGGCAATCGGACCGGGTGGACGGTTGGCGGCGGCGCCGAATGGATGTTCCTGCCGCATTGGTCCACTTTCCTTGAATACAATTACATGGGCTTTGGGACGCGAAGTGCGACGACCACGGCCTGTTTGTCTGGCAACTGCGGCTACATCAGCGCCAAATCCGACCTGCAGACTGTCCTGGTGGGTTTGAACTACAAGTTTTAGGCTGACCAGTTTATCGAAATTGAAAGAGCCGCTGTGAAGCAGCTCTTTCCATTTTTGGGGACGCTGCGTCGTTTGTTAGGCCGTTTTTATACAATGCAGTGCGACTCGCATTACCATCACGGCAAAGCGGAAATTGGCTAGCCGCGCACCACTCAGCCGTCCAGTGGACCGGACCGCGTTATCTCGCTAAATATGCTATTGGTGAAAAGTAGATGAAATGATCTAGCGCTCATTGGAGTGACGACATGAAAAAGCGAGCGTTCACGTTTGGAAAAGCACTGGTGCTAATCGGCGCGACATTATTCACGCTTTCAAATGTCGCGCACGCGGACACACTAGAGAAATTACAGGGCTATTGGGCGGCGCAGGGGCTACAATGCAATGTGATATTTGAGAAGACCAATGGTGAGGTTCACTTCGCCAAGTTTGAAGGCTACCGCAGGCAGGGTCTCATTATTAAGAAGACCAGCGTTGAAGCACAAAATGGAAACTGTGAAATCATTTCTCACAAGGAAATGTCGAATGGTCTCGCTATCGGACTAAGCTGCAAAACGGAAATTATGTTCGACAAACTTGCCGTTCGCATCCGCCTTAATAATGATAATGAACTCGTCCAATTCGATCCTGATCTGCCCGAGTTGACGACGACCTATGATCGATGCTTGATGTAATAGTTCTCCCGAATCTGAACAGGCGCGACTTTTGGACGATGGTGCTGCAGCCGTGCTGGCGTAACGAAAATCCCGCCGCTGCGGCCCACCTCGCTCGCGCCGATCTGGCGCATCGCGTCCGCCATGCTCGTCCCCTGCGAGGCCAGAACATCAACCTGTCTCAGCTTGGCGACAATCTCTTCAGGTTTGTACCTTCTCCTCGGCATTGCAGTGCTCCTTGATGCCAAAGACATAACTCAAGTCGGACCACTTCAACGAGGGTGGATCACTGTTGGAAGCCACAAGGACTAGAACTACTTCTTCGCCGGGCTAGTCGCGGCCGATCCAGTTGTTGAGCTCGGATTGGCAACGCAAGTTTCTGTGCTTTTCTTGGCTTTGTCGCAAGAAGCCATTGTTTCATAAGTGCAGTTCATCTCAGTGCCGGGCCCTTTCAGGCAAAACTTGGCCGTGCCGGCGGCCGATGCAACTGAACTGCCTAAGCCAAACGCCGACAAAGCGGCCGTAAGTATCATTAGCGAACGCATGGTCCTCTCCTTGAGTCTCTTTGGTTCCTCCCGAACATCGTCTCAACATTATTTGACAAAAAATGTTCCACGAGTTGAGCCGAAAAGAATTGAGAGCTCAGCATTCCGCAAGCCTAAAAGGTGTTGCATCGATCAGTTGAACTCACCCACTAATAGCGGACGTTCCCGTGTCTCGCCCAAATAGGGGCGGTGGTCCGAGGCAGTTAATTCGTTACGCAGATACATGGACAGATCGCCCAAGGTCTCGGACGGGTGGTCGACATAGGGGCCGTGATTGCTATGTGACGCTGGATAAAGTCAGCCCGGACATCGAATATTTTTTGGCCTGTAGCGGTTAGGAGAAGACCTTGCAAAAGCCGCCGACATCTTTGCCATCATCAGTGTTTCCGGATGTGTGCGGCAACTCGATGAGAGACTCGAAGATAAGGCTAGGCGATTAATTGCCTTTTGGCCTACACCCAGTTTGTGGGGCGCCGAAGCCTGCATCGAGCACCGAGTTCGCATCGGCATGATTCGGGCGAGCCATTAACCAATAATTAATTATGTATTGGCCCGGACTAAAACGTCGGCCTAACGTACTGCAGTCATTTTGGTGTTGTGACATGACGTATAGAAAGTGCTTGCTGACTATCTCGTCTCTTGGCCTAGCTCTTACTCTTGCCTCAAGCGCCTCAAGCGGAACGATCGGCAGCTCTGGGGGTGCACGTGGTGGCAAGTCTGCTTCGACCCATTCGACTTTCCAGCGATCCGTCGCCAATACGCTGCAGCGCCGTCGGGAAAGCAATACAGGATTCTGGCCGACCGGCAGCGGCTTCTTCTACGGATCGTCAAATAGCGAACCCAAGGCGGATGTTGCGCCATCTATATCAGGCGATGTTCATTACTCATACACATACGAACCCCTCTGGGATGCGGCACATCGATATCCTCCCGCTGTCAGCCCTTCTGAACCAATTGTTGTTAGATCATATGCCCCGGGCTGCCCCACCCAGACCGTCACGATTCCTATGGGTGACGGCAAAGAGCAAAGCATAAATATTGTTCGTTGTTACTAACTTTGAGTGTGCAAGGCTCGACCTTGATGGCGCCGCTCTCGCCGCCCATAGACACCTTCTGGGCCCGAACGGCTGCTGGCCAATCTGATAGGTATCCTGTGTTTCAGTGAAAGTCGACCGATCGATGAATTTGATCAGTGCACCGTTGGCTTTTCCGTCCGGCGCCTGAGCTCGTTGATGAGCTCCTTCAATGCCGGATCGTCAGGCATCAGCACTGAAAGCTTACCGGCGTAGTCAAGCGCCGCGTCGCTGTCGCCGGACTCGCGTGCGAAGGCGACCAGCGCCGACAATGTATCGCGATCATGCGGGTGTTGAGTGAGGTTCTGCTTGAGAACGGCCATCGCCTCATCGACGCGTCCGGCGGAATGCAGCGCAACGGCATAGACGTAAGCATAACGTGAGCGGCCTGGCTCAAGGTCTGTCGCGCGATGTAGCTCCTCGGTTGCCCCAGCGAGCTTCTTGAGGCGAACGAGCGTAAGCCCCAGCGAATAATGCAGACCGGCATCTCGGGGTGAGGCAAGGAGAGCGGTTCGTAAGACGTTTTCGCTTTCGGGCTCCCGGCCTAATTGCCGGTATAAATCGGCAAGGTTGATTGCCGCAGGCGTATACTGATCACTCAGGTGCAGCGCAGCTTTGAATTCTGCCTCGGCTTCTGTGAGCTGCCCGCGCTTGGCGAAAAAGTTGCCGAGTGCGGACCGGGCTTCGGGTCTGTCAGCATTGAGCTGCTGCGCGGTAATGAACTCAGATGCGGCCTTTTCAAATCGTTCACGGTCCTCGGGAGGCTGGTTTGCAGTCGGAACCGCGGCGAGTAACGATGCGGCTCTGATGCGCACACCACGAACGGAATCGGCCAAAACCGGCGCAACGAGGGGCCAAAGCTGAGCACCTGCAACGCCTTCGAGCATGTCGAGGGCGCCAATGCGCACCACAGGATCCGGGTCAGCGAGACCAGACCGAGCGACAGTGCTCGTTGATGGTGAGAGATACTCGTTAAGTTGGACAAGCGCGCTAGCGCGCGCAAAGCCCGGCGCATCCTTGTCACCGGCTACAGCGGCAAGAAGTTGTCCAGCGTCAGGTTGGTCATTCCACGCCGAGTAGAACGCCGCCGCATAATGCTGGAAACCTTTCCGGTTTGGCCCGTGCCAGCGCTCGATCGCGTTTGCAGCCCATTGCGCAGACATGTCCTTGTGGCAGTCATTGCAGGCGTTCGGCGTGCCAAGTTTGGCTGACAGGTCCGGCCTTGGAATCCGGAAGCTATGATCGTGCCGTTGGTCGATGACCATATAGGTGCGCGTCGGCATATGGCACGACGCGCAAGCGAGGGTCGGATTTGACGCCGTGTGTCCATTGTGTGTAACGGTCGCATACTTGTCGGGCGCATGACATTGTAGGCACACGCCGTCACTGGGCGCACGCAATTTAGCGCTGTGCGGGTCGTGGCAATCGCTGCAGGTCACGCCTTTGGCGAACATCTTGCTCTGTTTGAATGATCCGTAATTGTAGACCTCATCGTCATCGACCATTTGCCCGTCCGCGCTATAGAGTCCGCGAGCAATGGGCGACACGACATGAGTATCTGAGAGCCACTGGCCAGGGATCCATTGTTCGGAAAACTCCGAACGACGGGCATGACAGAGGCCGCAGGTCTCGACCTCCTTGCGCAGCGTGGCGGGCATGGCGCTTCGTGTGGCGTTGCCCGTTGTCGGACTGACCGACCAGGTGACATCCCGTCGTTCGTCAAAATTGACCAGCAGTCCTTTTGTCGGGTCGTCGCTCTTTCCAAAGGGCCACCAGCTTTGTTTTCTGCGCACCCAGGCCAGATGACGCGAGCCCTGGCCATGACAGGACTCGCAACCAACGTTGATCTCTGACCAGGTCGTGGCAAACCGATCCTGCGCTGCGTCATAGTTCTTGTGTACACCAGTCGAATGGCACTCTGCGCACATGAAGTTCCAGTTCTGGTTTAGCTTCGTCCAATGCAGGACGTCGTCGTGGCGAATGTTTTCGTTGGGGTACAGATGAAACCAGTGCTGGCCGCCCTTCTCCTTTGGCCGTGTGTCCCAGGCGATCGACAGCGCCTGAATGCGGCCATCGGAAAACTCGATGAGATATTGCTGTAGGGGATCGACGCCGAGCGTGTAATTGACCTGGAACGTCGTAAGCTTTCCGTCCGGAGCGTCGGTTTCGACGAAGAAGCCCCCATCCTTGCGGAAAAAGCGTGACGTAACTCCGAAGTAATCAAAACTCGTATTATTGAAATCACCAAGCACCGATTTGTCGGTAGCGTGAGCCATCGCACGCTCGTGCTGTGACGGTGACCAGAGCTTAGCTTCGTCCTGGTGGCACGCGGCGCAGGTCGTCGTGCCGACGAAGGTTGCTGCTGCAGCAGTTGGTTGCTCTGAGCCTGCGGTGAGTGTTGCCCAACCTCCGCCAACGGTCAGCCAAGCCGCGCCGATAACAATGATTGTCGACGCGATCGCAGCAATGATCGAGACGGCGCGCCTGAGCGGCGCACGTTTGGTCCGTTCGGATAGGCCGCTCCCAGTCGATGCTTGCTGGCTTTTATTAGGCTTGAATCTTTCTCGCCGGGCGCGGTTCGATCTGGCCATCAATGAGCTTTCCTACTGGACACATCGTGTCATAAAATCCAACAGGCCGTGAACAGCCTTGGCGCTTAGCGGACGTTCAAGTGGCAAACAAGTGGCAAAGGCGCGGCATCTTCAGCCCGCTCTTTGCCGTTCACGGTATCACTAACGGCCTGCTCCCACCGAACGCGGCGGAAATGCATTTGGCCGTCAATGAGACCCCAGACCCATCGTTGACCGCGACTCGGTGATACGGTCGATGCTCACTCATCGGCAGGCGCATGCCTAGTGTAGCCGTTTCCGGATGACACGTCTGCTTTTACGGTGAGTTCAACCGATCAGCGCAATACCGTTTCCCTTGCCTAAGGAACGCGCGTCGAATCTTTGCAATCGTCTCCACGACCAGTATTCCACGCCGGCTTCCAAGAATCAGGGAAGCCGATGTTGGCCTTCTGTTCGGCGGCCCCGGTCAATTCCTAACCTCCAATCTGTCCACCGTCAGGGACGCACTCCAAAAGGGTGTCCTTTTTGCACGCCGATTTACAGCCATTCGTCCGAAGAGAAGATCCAGATCGTTCTGGACGGCCTGCGCGGCGAGTTCAGCATTGCGGAGCTTTGCCGCCGCGAAAGCATCGCCGACACTCAGGTCTAGAACCGTGCGGTGATGCCAAAAATCGGTCCGTACATTGTCATATCGTATTCGTACTGCGTTATTCCGCTGCCCTGCGAATAGTCGACGTTTAAGGCCTTGTAGCCAATCATGGCGTTCCACGAGACGTCCTTGGTTCGCTTGAACTCATAATTCAAAACGGCAAGCGCTTGCCACGAGAACTTGCTGCCCGCTCCAAAACCTCCGACATCGCCACCTACCACCAAGTCTAAGCCGGGCCTGAAGCTGTGGCGCACGCGGGCGCCGACCACGGGATCGACCCAACTGACGTTTCCGTTGGCAGAAACCGTACCGTCTTTTGTCAATGTTAGGCCGAGAGGGCCTAACCCCGTTAAAGTGCCGGAAACAGCGAAGTCTGCATCGGCACGCTGCCACCACACTCGGCCGCCGGCATAAAGATCGACGGCGGTGCTGGGATCTATGCGCGCAATCTCGTAGGCTGCCGCCAGCTCGGCAATGACCATCTGCACGGTCAGTCCGGCAGATGCGCCAATTCCCAAAGTGGCCAGCCTGCCGACATCACGGGACTGCGAAAGGCTCGCGCCAAGTCCGAGCTTCATATAGGCGATGTCAGTGAGTAGCCCAAAGCGGCCGTACCAGGCTTCGCCAAAAGCAGCTAGTTGAAAAAGTCCCTTTGGAAACTGGGTGTGATCGAGAATATCGAAGAAGCTCGCATCAACATCAGTGGTAAGGCTCTTGACTGTCGTCGAGCCGGAAAGCGAAGTCGCCCACACGTAAGGCGTAACACTGAAGGTCCAGGTCTGTATCGTGGGCACAGGTTTGATAGGCGCCTTGGCCGGTATCGCCATGTCGGCAGCGCTTGCGCTCGCGGACAAGGCAACTCCGATTGCCAACGCTGCGGTATGTCCTGCCAACTTGCGCAAACAAACTGGATTCATGTCATTCCCCTAGCCACCCGATTCGTCATTGCCGCTCCCGCGAGCGCGCTGACATTCAACCGACACGATACAATACACATTTTTCAAACTGCAGACCATCGCAAGGGCACAAAAGCTAAGGCCCGGAGTGCGGCCCCGAGGCCCTGAACAGTTCTCTTTTAGCGGTTCTGTCTAGTAGTCTACCTCAATCGGCCAAATTGGGCACCACACCTATTGCTGAATTAGCTAGTAGGCGTACGCTTCCCATCAAGCCGCTAAAAAAACTGGAGCGAAGGGGATGCAAACGTTGGTGATCGGGCTCTGTATTTATGCCGCCATATGGATTGTCGTCTTGTGGGGCGCTCGATTTTTTGGGCCGCGCGACACCTGACGCGCGCGCAACGAATAAGGCTGCATTATTTTGCTGGGCGGCTCCGGAAAACACTTGGACGCGATGTATGACTTTCATGCTGAGCGCAGCATCCGCCGCAACACCGGTCGCCGCGAAGAAGACCACTAATAGCCGCCGCGCGTGGCGTCGAGATAGAAAACCAGCCCGAAGATTGTCATGCCGATGGAAACGGCGACGAGCGGCAGCAGAGTTTGGAGAGCGGCTTTGACGCTGGACGGCCCCGACCCATCCCCACGTCCAGTGAGAAAGTGACGCCCCCCCGACCGGGGTCATTTGTTGTGGGGCCAGCGTAATTGCCAGACTACTGGTATCTTTGCAGTCGAACATTGCAATGTCCACTTCTCTAATCGGTCGGTTGGGTCTAGCGCTTTCACACCAGGGCCCTTCCATCATGGGATTCGAGAACAAGGCGGAAAAATCTAATGGCTGGCGATCACATCCTTTCCTGCGCCTATCATGTTACCGGTGCCGGTTTACAACTGGAGCGGCTTCTGCGTCGCGATTCCCGAATTGAAATTAGACTTGATCTGTCGCTGTGATTGCCGGCTGGCTCGGGCAGTGGGTTCAACCCGCGATGCACTTCATCTACGGCCCCGAAGCACTTTAGTCATAGACCAGACATCAGGAAGTGGTATGCTTTTGCAGCGTTAGTGGTAGACGGCGGCTTGCTAACGCCGGAGAGAGTTCGAGGACCGCCGAATAGTGGCGCGCGCGCTCCCGCCCAAAAACTCCAATAATGGTTCAGATGGGCTCAGTCCGCAGTGGCGCGCGAGATGGAGTGTTGTGCAGCAACAAAGGGAGGCGAGAGCAATGACGAAAATTAAGAGAATAATGCTTTGTTCACTTGCGGTGATTGCCGTCGCAAGCGTCCTTAGCGCGCCGGCAGTGGCGCAGCAGCAGAAGCCAAACATCGTCGTCATTATGGGCGACGACATCGGCATGTGGAATATCGGCGCCTACCATCGCGGCATGATGGCGGGCAAAACGCCGAACCTCGACAAACTCGCCAAAGAGGGCATGCTATTCACCGACTATTATGCCGAGGCAAGTTGCACGGCAGGGCGTGCAAATTTCATCACCGGCGAGCTGCCGATCCGCACCGGCATGACCACGGTCGGCCAGGCTGGCGCGTCGGTCGGCCTACCTGCCGAGGCCGTGACCATTGCAACGATATTGAAATCGATGGGCTACGCCACCGGCCAGTTCGGCAAGAACCACCTTGGCGACAAGAACGAGTTTCTGCCGACCGTCCACGGCTTCGACGAGTTCTTCGGCTATTTATACCACCTCGATGCCATGGAAGACCCGGCGCATCCCAACTATCCGCAGAACCTTTTGAATGTCGTCGGCCCACGCAACATGGTTCACAGCTGGGCGACGGAGAAGGATGATCCAACTGTGATGCCGCGGTGGGGCAAGATCGGCAAGCAGAGAATCGAGGATGCCGGCACGCTCTATCCCAAGAGGATGGAGACGGTGGACGACGAGATTCGCGACTTTGCCATTAACTTCATGGACAAATCCAAAAAGGACGGCAAGCCGTTCTTCGTCTGGCTCAACCCGACACGCATGCACATCGTCACGCATCTCTCTCCAAAGTATGAAGCGATGCGTAATGCGGAGAATGGCTGGTCGGAGGAGGAAGCCGGCATGGCCCAACTCGACGACGACGTCGGTTTGGTCATGAAAAAGATCAAGGATATGGGCGAGGACAACAATACCATCGTCGTCTTCACCACCGATAATGGCACCGAGGTCTTTACTTGGCCCGATGGCGGTCAGACGCCGTTCGCGCAGTCCAAGGGAACAGTCCTTGAGGGTGGCTTCCGTGTGCCCTGCCTCCTGCGCTGGCCAGGCCACGTACCGGCGGATTCCGTGCAAAACGGCATTTTCTCCGGCATGGACTGGTTGCCAACCTTCGTAGCCGCGGCGGGCAATCCAAACATCACCGAGGAATTGCTGAAAGGCAAAACCATTGGCGACCGGACTTACAAGAACCATCTGGACGGATACAACCAGATGGCCGCCATCACCGGCCAAGGTCCGTCCGCGCGTCACGAGATTTTCTATCTCGGTGAAAGCACCGTTGGTGCGATACGCATCGACGACTACAAGTTCCGCTTCATCGATCAGCCCGCGGGCTGGTTGGGCGAGAAGACCCACCCGGACGTGCCCTATATTACGAATCTACGCTTGGACCCGTTCGAGCGCACGGGCTGGCCAAACGACGGTACGAAAGAAGGCGGCCAACAATACTTCGATTGGTTCAAGTACCAGTTCTGGCGCTTCGTCTTCGTCCAGCAGGTCGTTGCCAAGGAAATCCAGACCTTCATCGACTATCCGCCGATGCAGCGGGGCGCCAGCTTCAATCTTGATGCCGTCAAAGCTGAGATGAGCAAACGGATGGAAGAGGCCGAAAGGGCAAGCAAAGGCCCCAGCCAATAATAAGAAATAAAATGATCTCAAAGGCGGGCCTTTCCGAAACAGGAGTGGCCCGCCTTTTGTCACCTATTGATGCTGTGACGGCCCCTCTGACCAGTCTTCATTAAGTGGTCCGGGTTGGATGTTAGTTTAGTGGTGAATGTTGCGCCAGCGTGGCCGGCGGAGCCGGTCGACGAAGCGGAGCCGGCCATGCGGTGAAGGCGGGCACAAAGACCTCGGGTGCTGGTGGTTTGTAGCCGAGCGAGGCGTGCGGGCGGACACCGTTGTAATGACGCCGCCAGCTTTCGATGATGATCTTGGCTTCCCCCAGCATGTAGAAGATCTCGCCGTTAAGCAGCTCTGAGGAGCCCACATTGAGTGGCCCAGGTGGAATGTTAGTTTAACGCCACGCGGCGAGGGCGGGCACGGAGACCTCCGGTGCAGGTGGTTGATAGTTCAGCGAAGCGTGAGGACGGACGGCATTGTAGTGACGACGTCAGCTCTCGATGACGATCCTGGCTTCGCGCAGCGTGTAGAAGATCTCGCCATTGAGCGGTTCGTCCCGCAGACGCGCATTGAAGCTTTCGATGTAGCCGTTCTCCCAAGGACTGCCCGGCGGTCTTGGCACCAACAGCAGTGATCCAGTCCTGCACCGCCTTGGCAACGAACTCAGGGCCATTGTCGGCACGAATGTGGCCGGGGATGCCGCGTAGAATGACCCCAAGCCGACACGGGTATCTTTTCTTCGGGCATGCGTTTTAGGAGCGGGCTTTCGTAAAGTTCCCCCTAGAGGTCGTCTCCACGCGAGTTCCGTCCCAGAAGGTCGCTCCGCTAAGAAAAGCTAGGTATTCTAACTTCATTTGAAGCAGCCGGCATGAAAAACCTTTTCGCGGTCTTGCAAGATCAGATGACGTTCAGGCGTGTGCGCCTCGCCTGTGGCCTGATCATGTTTACCTATCTGGCCGGCCACCTCACAATGCACGCGCTTGGCAACATCTCGTGGCAAGCTTTGGACGCAGGCGCGCGCGTTCATGACTTTATTTGGCATAGTGTAGCTGGCACGACCGTTCTTTATGGTGCTTTCACTTTCCATTTCGGACTTGCGCTCTGGGCACTGTATGCCCGCAGAAGTTTCCGGATGGGATTTGGAGAATGGGGCCGCTTGCTACTTGGATTCTCTATTCTTCCGTTATTGTTCCATCATTTTACAGCGGGACGTTACGTTTATTCAGCATTCGGCGTGCAACGGAGTTACGATGTCGTGCTTACGGCATATTTCCGCTTTGTCCCATGGTGGGGGTGGCGGCAGATTATTGTTCTCCTGATTGCGTGGACGCACGGCTGTTTGGGAATCCACATCTGGCTTCGTATCAGGCCATGGTATCGCAAATTTCAGCCGATCCTTCTCACCGCCGCTGTCCTGTTGCCGGTATTTGCGCTGTTGGGAATTTGGCAGGGCGTGCGCGAAGTCCTTGCGTACGGACACGCGCACCCCGATTGGTTGCAGTCGGTCGTTCAAAATGGTCACATGCGCGATCCAGTGGTCCGTGGGGCAAGCTGGAAACTTGAAGTCGAATTGTACTGGGCTTTCGCCCTACTGATCGCCGCGGTATTCGCGGCTCGGGCAATTCGATGGCTGCTCGAGTACAGGCTCGGTCTCATTGGAATTACCTATCCCTCGGGACAGCGAGTCCAGGTTCCGAAAGGGTTTTCCGTGCTCGACGCCAGCCGGCGCGCACGAATCCCACACGCCTCGATCTGCGGCGGACGTGGTCGTTGCACAACCTGCCGCGTTACCGTTTTACGCGGACAACAGGGCCTACCGGCGCAAAACCCATCGGAACTCGCAGCTCTTACAAGGTTGCGTGTCAGCAAGAACGTGCGCTTGGCTTGTCAATTGCGTCCTCAGAATGACGTCAGCGTACTTTTGCTCCTCCCGCCCGACATTACCGCATCTGACCGCCGTCGAGGGAGCGCCGATACCGGTGGCACTGAGCAGTTTGCAGTCATCATGTTCGTGGACATACGGCGGTCTACCGCCATCGTGGAAAATCGACTGCCCTACGATGTTGTCTTTGTGCTGAATCATTTTTTTGAAGCGGTGGCGGGAGCCGTCATCGAAGAAGGTGGGAAGCCAAACCAATTCTTAGGCGACGGATTGACGGCTGTATTTGGCGGCAAAACGCAATCACCCGGGGAGGCTTGTCGAAAAGCTCTGCACGCGACTCTGCGGATTGCCGAGCGACTTGACGATGTAAACAAAAGGCTCCCTGACGAATTAGCGGAGCCTATCACGATTGGCGTCGGGCTGCACGCCGGAACAGTGATTTTTGGTGAGCTGGGCTATCGCGACAATTTCGTCGTCACGGCCATTGGTGACACTGTGCACGTTGCCGCGCGGCTTCAAGATTTGACCAAGGACTATAGCTGCGAAGCCGTGATTTCAGAGATCGTCCAAAAAACAGCCGATTTAAGCCTTTCCAACTTTGCTGCATACGATGTGCAGGTACGCGGACGGCAGGCCCCAGTGCATATTTACGCAATTGATTCCATTCGGAGCTTAAAGCCGGCGATACTGGAAGGTGTTTCTAGCTTTTGAACCTGATGACATATCTTCGACGCGATGTCGGGTTCTGGGCACGAAGCGACGTTTCGCTGCCGCACGATGGCATGTCGGCTAATGGGGCAACAACAGATATCAGGCAGCGTTAGGACGTAGATGCGTCGGTCGAACATGACCCCTTTCAGACTTCCCAACTCGCGAAGTTACCGCGCAGGGGAAAACGATGACCTTGTCGCCGGGCGATAACGGGACGAAAATGCCAGCAAACTGGCAGTTCTAACTTTTCTGCTCGGCCGCTTCATGGATGCCATAACGCAGCAGATTAGATTCTGTAAGGCGCAAGACGGCGCGCGCATTGCGATGGCAACCGTCGGTTGCGGGCCGCCCTTGCTACGCACAGCGCATTGGCTGAGTCATGTTGAGTTTGACGCGCGCAGTCCGGTATGGACGCACTGGCTGCGTGAACTGTCGCGTGAGCACACGTTTATTCGATACGATCAGCGTGGCTGCGGGCTGTCCGACTTGTCGCCCCCGACCAACTCCTTCGAGGCCTGGGTCAGCGACTTGGAAGCTGTCGTCGACTGCCTCGGCTTGCGCCGATTCCCGCTGCTCGGAATGTCGCAGGGCGGCGCCGTCGCCATCGCCTACGCGGTACGCCACCCCGAGAAGGTCTCCCACTTGGTGCTCTATGGCGCCTACGCGCGCGGCATGTTGCGGCGTGAGATTACCGCGCGGCAGCGCCAGGAAGCCGCCCTGCTGGTGGACCTTATCCACGTCGGTTGGGGGCGGGATAATCCCGCATTCCGGCAGGTCTTCACCACTCAGTTTATCCCCGGCGGCACATCCGAGCAGCACCAATGGTTCAACGACCTTGAGCGGGTCTCAGCGCCCCCAGATAATGCCGCCGCTATCGTGCAAATCTTGCATCAACTCGATGTGACGGCGCTCGCGGAGAAGGTCCGGATACCGACTCTGATCTGTCATGCCCGTGACGACGCTCGCGTTCCGTTTGAAGAGGGAAGAATCCTCGCGGGTCTTATCCCCGGCGCTCGCTTTGTCCCGTTGTACAGCCGCAATCACGTGTTGCTCGACGCCGAGCCGGCGTGGCCGCAATTCCTCGCCGAATTGCGCGGATTTCTTCGTCCCTTAGATACAGAGCAGGGCGCGATACACAATCCGTTGGACAGCATTGGGCTTACCCCAAGCGAGCACAAGGTTCTGACGCTCGTTGCCCGCGGCCTGGACAATGAATCGATTGCCCGTGCGCTTGGCAAGGGCGAGAAAACAGTACGCAATCAAGTGTCCACGATATTTAGCAAGCTCGGCGTGCGCACTCGTGCCGAGGCAATTGTATGGGCGCGAGAAACCGGGATCTTTGGACCCTCAGCGTAGGACGCCGGTCCCACGCGACCGATGGATTACCGTGCAACCTCCTACACGCTGTGGGACACCGGCCTCATGACCGCAGCGATCGATCAATGGAAACTGCCACCCGCTGCAGACGAACTGCATAAGGGTCCACGATGACATCACTGGCAGATGCGACTACGCCGGCAGCCGCCAACCGCAAACTTGGCCCCGCTGCGATGTTTCACTCTCCGATCATCGCTCTGACGCTAGCCGCGCTGTTCTGGTCCGGCAACTTTATCGCCGGACGAGCACTACGCGACCACATCGATCCCGTCACCCTCAATTTTTCGCGATGGCTGATTGCGCTCATCCTGCTGGCCCCGTTCGTCTGGCGCGACATGCTGACCAGCGTCGCGGTCGTGCGCCGGGAGTGGCGCCTTATCCTCGGCTTGGGAGCGACCGGAATCGCTTCGTTCCATACCCTGAATTATCTTGCCTTGCAGACGACCACAGCGACGAATGCGCTTCTAACACTTTCGCTCGCGCCAATCGCCATTCTTGCGGGCGCGGCCACGCTCGGACTCGAGCGGCCGAATCGTCGCCAACTTGCCGGCGCGATCACTTCTATCGTCGGCGCCGCGATCCTCATCACACGCGGAGAATTCGCAACGATACACGACTTTGTCGTGGGCGACCTATGGATGCTGGTGAGCGTTGTGATCTGGGCAGCGTATTCCTTGCTGCTTCGTCGCCGTCCCGCCGACTTGCCGCCAAGTGTTGCCCTGGCTGCAAGCATCGGGGTGGGGCTAATTCTTTTGGTCCCATTTCTGCTCTTGGGCTCGGGAACGAGCTTCACCGCTTTCGTGTCTTTGGCGAGCTTGGCCGGCATCGGCTACGTGGCAGTGTTCGCCTCGGTCCTTGCCTTCATGTTCTGGTCGTATGGGGTATCACGTCTGGGACCCAGCCGCTCCGGCCAATTTATCCTACTCATGCCAGTATTTGGCGCGGCGCTGGCCGCAACCCTTCTCGGCGAGCGGCTTGCTCCGGCGGAAATCGCCGGTGCGCTCTTGGTCTTGGCCGGCATCGTCATCGTTGAATGGCGTAGCCAAGATCGCGTCGCAAGAAACATGAAGTGACCGAATGCTACGAGGGAAGCGTGGAAGCGATTATGTTTAACCTAGACCAGTTGCCACTGCCGCACGCAATCAGCCAAGAGCGTTCACATAAGTTCATGCGCGAAGTTGGTGCGCCAAATAGTACGTTCAAGAAGCTTCCGATGTCGGTAACTAAGGCGACCAGGCTTTTATCGTCGTTGTTTGTGACTGTAGCAAACCATTCCGGGGAGGAGCGTTATGAGCGAACTTGCAATTCAAGGATTTCGCGGGAGGTTAATGGGTCCGTCGGATAAGGACTACGACGAGGCGCGAGCACTCTACAATGGGATGATTGACAAGCGACCTAAGTTGATTGCTCGTTGTACCGATGCAGCCGATGTCTTAGCGGCAGTCAACTATGGACGCGACAATAAGCTGCTTCTCGCAATCCGCGGAGGCGGCCACAGCGGTCCGGGATTGGGCAGCTGTGACGGCGGCTTGGTTATCGACTTGTCTCAGATGCGCAGCGTACGCGTCGATCCCTCGAATCGGACGGTGCGCGTAGATCCGGGTTGCACCGCAGCCGATCTCGACCATGCGACCCACGCATTCGGCCTTGCCGTACCCCTCGGCATCGTCGGCAGCACGGGGGTTGCGGGCCTAACCTTAGGCGGCGGCACCGGTTATCTCACACGGAAGCACGGTCTCACCATCGACAACCTGCTCGAGGTCGACATGGTGCCGGCCGACGGCTCGTTTGTTACCGCCAATAAGGATCAACACGCCGATCTATTCTGGGCAGTGCGCGGCGGCGGTGGCAACTTCGGCGTCGTCACGAGTTTTTTGTTCCAGGCCCACCCAGCCAAGATTGTGTTTGCCGGGCCGATTTTTTGGGACGCCAAGGAAGCCAAGAAGGTCATCGGGGCTTATCGCGACTTCATCGCAAACGCTCCTGAGGAGCTCGGCCTATTCGTCGGCCTCAAAACCGTGCCGCCGACCGATCCTTTTCCCAAAGAGCACTGGAACAAGCGCGCATGTGCCTTGATTGGCGCGTTCAACGGGCCAATTGAAAAAGGGCAAGCGCTTATGGCTTCGCTGCTCGGAAAGCTGCCCGCCCCGTTGTTCAACTGGATGGGCGAGATGCCGTGGACTGCTATCAACAGTCTGTTTGACCCGTTCTTCCCCAAAGGCCTGCAGTGGTATTGGAAGGGTGACTTCGTCAAGGCGCTCTCCGATGCAGCGATCGACGTGCACATCGCTAACGCGCTCAAAGCGCCGACGCCATTTTGCTTGATGCACCTCTACCCAATTGACGGCGCCGTTCGGCGGATTGCCAAGGACGCCACGCCTTGGGCTGCCCGCGACGCTTCTTGGTCTATGGTGATCGCTGGTATTAGCCCCGACCCCAAGGATGCGGCCGCGCTCCGGACATGGGGGCGTGCCTACTGGGAAGCCATCCACCCGTTCAACCTGCAAGGCGCCTACGTCAACTTTATGGATGCTGACGAGGCCGATAATCGGGTTCAACTCAGCTACGGCGACAACTACAAACGCCTTGCTGCGATCAAGGCCAAATATGATCCGAACAATCTGTTCCGGGTTAATCAGAACATCAAGGCCCACGCATAGACACACGGCACAATTGGTTAAACAAGAGAAAAAGTTGGCCTTCGGGGCCAAGGCAGACGGGCCTGCGCGGCTTCTGATGTCGCCTTCTGGCCCATCGCGACATTTCGTGGCGACGCAATAATTCGGTCGTTTTCGGAGCGAAGCGGACATTCAGCGAACCGCGCTTACCAAGCCGAATTTATAAGTACACGCTCTATTCATCCTGACGCGAGGAGGTCACAACGATGATCATGGCGGTGACGCTGCTCGCGATGCTATTGATCGCGTTGTGATCTGAAACGTCGTTCCTATATAGCAGCGCGCTATTCTGAGTGGTTTGAATCGCCAATCGACGTCCGCTCGGGACCTTCGCATTGATTTTGACAAAACGCATCGCCAAACTTTTCCTTCCTAAGCGTTCGCGCGAATTCCTCGTACCTGACACCAGGCCCGGGGCGAACGCACGGTGGGGTTGGCCTATTTTTGTTCGCTAACGGAGTAACGCGGGTTTGGGCCCGGCTCTATGGGAAGATCTGTTAATGAATCTCGGACTTTGTTGGCGAACTCGTGAGCTTGGGAGGATGATAGTTGTCCGGCACATCAATTCGTCTGGCCGCACTGTAGGCGCTGGTTTCGTGCCGCAATAAGTGGGTGATCTCGTCGATGAAATTCCCGATCGTCCAATCTGCACCCGTCCGAGCGTCGTTGGCCGAAAGTCCGGCCATTGTCAGGAGCACATCGCGGTCGGCTCCCGCGGCTGTTGTCAGCAATTCGGTGTGGTCCTTGTCGAGCCGTTCGGCCAATTGGTTCGCATAGTTCACGCCGCCGCGGAACGCGATCATCACCAGGCCCTCGGAAGCCTTGCGAAGGGCCCTGAGTTCCAAGCGGGCCCGCTGCCATGCTCTCGCAGCCAAGAATGACGACAGATAAGGGTTGGTTCGCGCAGTCATTGCCCGCAGCTGGAGTTCGGGATCAACGATTGCGAGCGTGCCGGACAGCGATCGCGTCACGGCCCTAGCAAGCTCTGGGTAGCCGGCTTCCTCACCGTATAATGCGAGGTCCTCGATCCACCGTTCGGAACCGTACGCATAAGGTCCGCCGACGGGCGCATCCGGATCGAGCCCCGCACTTGCACCAAACGCATCGATTGCGAACTTTGAACGCGCTGCAAGCGCGAACAAAAACGCCGAATCAGTATGGGTTGCTTGAGCCGCAGCGGCGACAGCGACGGCGAACTCGGCAGGAAAGAGTTCGTTACGTCCCACCTTAAGTCGGCCAGCGGCATCGGCGTGCAAGGGCGGCAGATACGAGGCTGCGTGCCGGGCCGCGGCCGAAAAAGTTAGAGCAGCGAGGATAAGTGCGGCGGTTGGAACTCGAAGCAGCCAGTACTTCATGAAGTATCTTACCCGATCCGCGCATAATAATATTCGCACCATTTCCACAGGCGGCCAACACTAAAAGTAATAAGTATCTTGCCGATATCGGGTACTTATGCCCCTGGCGTGACACCAGGCCCAGCTTTTTGGTGACGAAAAGGCTGCAATTGGCGTTGCCGCAATTTAAAGGCTTTGGTTACTGCCGTTAATGTAATGTTGCGACTAAGAGATCACCATGAATGACATCGATAAGAATTCATAACCCACAGGCATTCGGCGTGCGATTGACGCTTTGATACAGACCGACGCTCTGGCGTCGATGAACGACGCGACGAAGAAGGACGTCTGCTGTTGAGCGTCGGTCCGGAGTGGATGGGCCCAGAAAGAGTGCGCGACTTATGCAAGTTCAAACGGCAGTAAGGAAGACAAGCTAACGGGGCGATCTCGATTCGACGCAGTTTGGTATCACCGTGACACACAGCGAATGTTTAGTTTGCCCCGCCGTCTTTGGCGGCTGGTCGGTGCGCCTCAGTGCGCGCGAAGCCGGACCCTACGCCTCACCAGAAATTGCGCTACGCGTAGCCATCGCTGAAGCACTGTATATGCAGCGAGCAAATAAAGCAGCCCGGATCATGGTTCGCAATTCAAAAGGAGTCGTTTGCGCCGAGTTCAATCTCGGCCGTAACCATCCCGCCGCATTAGCGCAGTTGATCGAGGGGGGCATTCCTTGACGCCAACCGATGCAGATCCGCGATTTGCGGCCAGGCCCGCGTTTGAAGGGTGGTGCGTCCACGTTAATTGGCCCTCTGCGACGACTGAATTGGTCACGGGATTTGCGAACCAGCACGAGGCGCTAGAATGGATTAAACACCAGTCCGCAAACTGGGTCGCGGACCAAATTATGCGCGGCCGTCCGCCGCAATCTCGCGGAAAGAGGGAGTAAGTGATTTCGGAAGGACGATATCCAAATGAATATTATCGCCGAGCAGGCGCGGTCGCTGGCCGATGGCAACCTAGCCGAGGTCGGACGCCTGCAGCGCCGGATCCAGCGTCGCCGTGACATGGCCGCGCCCATTGTGGTGCAGAGCTTGAAAGCGACGATGTAGCGCGAGAAGTCATCGAGGACGGTCGACAGGTAATACCAGCCCCAGGCCGGGCGGGGCTTGCGATCCTTGAGCGTATCGAAGCCACCCGCGGCATGACGATCGAGCCAGGCATAGAATGTCGAATTTGAAATGCCGATCTCGGCAAGCGTGCGCCGCACCGGCAACGGCGACGTCTCGACAGTGCGGATGATCTCCCTCTTCTCGGATGCAGGGTCCCTCATGCGGCATCCTCCCCATCAGCGACCACGCTTTTTTGAGCAGCGGTTTTCCAGGGTCGCCTCAGCCAGCGCCTCCTTGAGCTGACGGGCCTCGGCGCGCAGCGTCTTGACCTCATCGGAGGTCGCTTCGCGCGCTGTGTCCCCTGTCAGCCGGAGCTTTCCGGCCACCGGGAACTCCTTCGACCAGCCGTAACACATACTCTGGGCAATGCCTTCCGTGCGGCAGAGCTCGGAAATACTGGTCTCGCCTCACGGTCCTTCAAGGGCGATGCGGATTTTCTCTTCGGCCGAATACTGGCGCCAGGTTACCCTGCGGATATCTCGGACGTCTTTTCGGCGCTAACGGGTGTTGTGGCTCTTGCCCTCATCTTTGCCTCCGTCGGCGTTACGATGAGCCTGAACCTCTCCGTTACGCAATCAGCTCTATCTGTCCGGTAGGCCATGACGGCGAACACGCAGCATCTGCCGGAGGGCCTTTTCAACGGAATTAGCCCGAAGCGCTATTTTGCAGCAGCGCCGTCACGCGAACGCGGCATTGGCGCTAGGTGAATTTCGCTGATATCGGCCGAAAATGGCCCACTTTGGACATCGCGGCCCTTGCGGGCCTAGCCGTTGATGCAGATCACATCTGTCGCTTTCGAAAGTAGCTAGCGTAGCTTTCGAAAGTAGCTTTGGCTTTTAGCGACAAAAAAGGGGCAGGAGATGTTGGTCACTCGGCGGATTGCGACGGCAGGCACGCTCGGTCTACTTGCTGCAAGCTCAATCAGCACGCTGGCCAAGGCCGGATTAGGCGAACTTAATGTCGGCGGAGGCCTGGAAGACTTCTGGCTCGCGACAGATGCGTACGTTTTCGGTTACCCCCTTGTCACCATGGAGATGACACGGCGGGTAATCACCAACGTCCCAGCTGTCGAAGGCGCACGTGGACCAATGGGGCAGTTTATCAAGCTTCGGCAGTATCCCGATGCGTCGTTCCGCGATGTGACGGCGCCTAACGCGGATACGCTCTACACGACAGCATTTATCGATGTGGGCAATGAGCCGTGGGTCATCGGCATTCCAGACATGAAGGACCGCTATTTCCTTTTTCCAATGCTCGACGGTTGGACGAACGTGTTTCAAATGCCGGGCAAGCGCACCACGGGCACCGATGCCCAGACCTATGCAATCACAGGTCCGGGTTGGAAAGGCTCGCTGCCCGCTGGCGTCAAGGAATACAAGTCGCCGACTAGCATCGTTTGGATTTTGGGACGAATCTATTGCACCGGAACGCCGGACGACTATACCGCGGTTCATGCCCTGCAGGACCAGTGCAAGCTGGTCCCTTTGAGCGCTTACCGCAAATCGTATACGCCAGCAGCCGGAACGGTCGATTCAACTATCGACATGAAGACTGCAGTGCGCGAACAGGTCAATCGCATGGACGCGGTTGCATACTTTACATTGCTGGCCGAACTGATGAAGAAGAATCCCCCCGCCGCGGCAGATGCTCCCGAACTCGCTAAATTTGCGAAAATTGGCCTCGTTGCCGGCAAGGATTTCGATGCCAGCAAACTCAAGGCGGAATTTGCAAGACGTATTCCGCAGGCGGGGTTCGACCGCATCATGCTTCAGTTCAAAGTCAACAAGGCGGTGAAGGACGTCAACGGATGGGCTTTTGATACGGCGACCGGCATTTACGGAACGGATTACCTCAATCGCGCTCTAGTCACTGCAATTGGTCTAGGCGCAAACCGCATCCAAGACGCCGTATATCCAACCTCACTGAAAGACGCTGAGGGAAAGGAATACAGCGGCGCCAACAAATACATCATGCATTTTCCGAAAGGGAAGCTGCCGCCCGTCAGCGGCTTCTGGTCTCTCACAATGTACGATGCGGATTATTTCTTCGTTGCCAACCCGATCAATCGCTACTCAATCAGCGCCCGACAAAATCTTAAATCTAATCCGGATGGGTCGGTTGATCTCTACATCCAAAGCGAATCGCCTGGTGTGGACAAGGAAAGCAATTGGCTTCCTGCCCCGAAAGGAAAGTTCGTGTTGATGTTGCGCATGTACTGGCCACACCAGAAATCGCCTTCGATTATCAACGGCACATGGGCGCCACCGGCTGTGCGAAAGGCTTAAGTAGAACCTCTTAGGCACGCTACGCAATCGGCCGATCCCAACGAAAGTTTTCAACGGCCAGCGCGCCTAAAGCGCTTCTTATGCCTCGATTACTATTTGATCCCACCGGACAATGTTCGTAAAGTTGGCGAGGTCCAATGGCCCACAGCGGCGACCTTGATCAGCAAACGACGGTTTGACGAGGAACTGACCAAAACTGCCACGCTCATGTACCGCGACCGCGTACTCATATTCGTGCACGATTTCGATAATCGCTTTAATGAAGCAGTATTTCGCCTCGCTCAAATTGTTTATGGCTCGAGCAAAATAAAGTCGAAATATTTATTCTGACAGATCTCAAGTCGTTTGGCGACGATGCAGACGACCGGAGCAATCCAAGACATAACGTGGGTCATGAGAATAATGAAAAAGCGATTTAGCGGCGACCAAGGGGTCAATCCGCGCTAATGTCCTCTGGCTCAGGGCAGGAGTGAATTGGTATGAAATTGATGATAAAGCGGCTTCGTGAAAAGTTTACTGACCCACTGCTGACCGCGTTGACGGTCATGCTGGCATTAGTAATTTTCGCTGTCGCGCCGCTGCAGGCATCAGGAATATTGGGAGTTCACAATTTTGGTTTTGCCCTTGCGATCGTAATTGTTGCAGCCGTTTTCATTATTTCGACTAGCTGGCTTACAGTTGCACTGCTTTTAGCTGCTCTAGTGCTCGTGGCCTTAGCCACGGTGCTCCGTGTCCGGCATCCATCAACGTTGGATATCACTTTCGATGCAAGTGCTTGGCTTATTTTTGGGTTGACCATAATTGCAGTCACTGCACGTGCGGTCTTCGCTGCAGGCAAGGTGACCTATCATCGCGTTATAGGTGCGGTGCTACTTTACCTTGCAACGGGCGTGGTTTTCTCCGCTCTCTTCTGCCTCGTCATGGTGGCAGAGCCTGGAGCGTTTAACGGACTTAAGCCGCTGAAAGACAATCTCTCCGTTGCCGCTAACTTCATTTATTTCAGCTTCTCGTCACTAACGACTGTTGGCTACGGAGACATCACCCCAGTCCACCCGCTTGCGCGAGGCTTGGCAAATATGGAAGCGGTATTTGGACAGCTTTACCCCGCCACGCTGCTCGCTCGTCTCGTTACATTAGAAATTGAAAGCCGCCGAGATAAATGAGTCAAATTTGCAAGTGTTATAGAAATATAGTGTCCTCACGAAAGATGGGTCGTTGACGGTCAATCTGGACCTGATCAGCTTTGCAAACCTGGCAAACGTATCGGCAGTCGCTGGATGCTTTCGAAGGCCTTTTCGTTGGGGGCTTGTCGCTTGGGAGCGACATCACGACGTTGGGTGACCAAACACTTTATCATGTATGAACTGGTTTCCTGGAGGATAGGGCCCTGTCGCGCGAACCGGCCTTCCGGGTGGGGACGAGAGGTTTAATGTTGGCGCTTGATAATCTGGGCGAGTCCTGGCGCCGGCTTGTTTTTGTTGCCGTCGTGGCAATTTCGATCGGCTTGGGCGTGGGTATCTACGAAACGCTTCCACCGCGCACGGTCGTAATGGCAACAGGTTCGGAAGGCGGCGCGTACTACGAATTAGCCATTCGCTACCGCGACATTCTGGCAAAATCGGGCGTTAAGCTCCAGTTGAGGCCGACGTCCGGCGGCTTGGAAAATCTAGCGTTACTGAATGCGCCCCGGTCAGGGGTCCACATTGCATTCGTACAGGGCGGCACGACAACGCGTGACAAGTCGCCGGGTCTGGAATCGCTGGGAACGGTCTTTTACGAACCACTCTGGCTTTTCGTCCGCGCTGACATTGGCGACACACTGCAAAGCCTGAAGGGCCGGAGCGTGTCAATCGGTCCAGAAGGCAGCGCGGGGCGCGCGCTCGCGCTCGACCTTGTGAAACGGACGAGACTCGACGGCATTGCCGGTGCGTTGCTGGATTTGCCACCGTCCGAGTCGGCGGACAAGCTCATCGCCGGCGAAATCGACGCTGCATTCATGGTCAGCGGCTGGCCCTCTCCGGTCGTGCAGCGTCTCATCAACACCGACGGCATTGAACCGCGAAGTTTCCAGCGCGCAGAGGCACTTGTCGCTCTTTATCCGTTTCTGACTAGGCTGACGCTGCCCGCGGGTGTCATCAATCTGGCAGCGAACCGCCCGCCGTCTGATGTTATTTTGCTGGCGCCCAAGGCAAGCCTCGTGGTGCGTTCCAACCTGCATCCAGCGATCCAGCATCTTCTGCTTAACGCCGCCGAACAGATCCATTCCGGGCCCGGCATATTCCAGCGGGCGGGACAGTTTCCTGCTGCCGAGTCGATTGATCTGCCGTTGAGCGAAGAAGCACAACGTTACTATAAAAGCGGGCGGCCTTTTCTTGAGCAGCACCTGCCATTCTGGCTCGCCGCGCTGGTCGAGCGCTTGCTATTCGTGCTGCTGCCGATCATCGTCGTCGTTTACCCTCTGCTGAGGTTCCTGCCGCAAATGGTCGACTGGTATATGCAGTCGAAAATCAGGCGGCTTTACGATGAAATGCGTGCCATCGAGCGGGACGTGAACGCGCCGGACGGCGATTCGACATCTCTCGCACTGCAGCTCGATGCGATCGAGGAGCGCGCGAACATGCTCCGGCTGCCGAGCAACTACGCGAGCATGCTTTACACGCTACGTAGTCATGTCAATCTAGTTCGTGCGCGAATGGCGGCAAAGCAGGCCTCCGATGGCCATTGACTACGGGCCCAAACTAATGGCCGGCTAGATCGTCTTTTTACCGGTTTTATCTCTGCGTGCGCGGAAAGCGGAGGCGCGAATGGTGCAGGCTGACAGTTCCGAGACGCTGGGCAAGCGGATCAACACCGAGCTGCGGGAATTCACCGTCCTCACGATCTACCTCTACGTCTGCTTCATGGCGCTTGCCTTTTACAAATTCTCGATTCTGCACGACGCGGGCATCGATTTTGCGCCGTGGGTGCTGGCAGCCGTGAAGGCCGCGATCACAGCGAAGTTCATGCTGATCGGCCGCGCGCTCCGCCTCGGCGAGCGCTTCAACCAGTATCCGCTGGTCATCCCGACGATCTGCAAGTCGGCCATCTTCGTCACCCTTGTGGTGGTGTTGACGATCGTCGAGGAGGTCGTTGTCGCCTATCTGCACGGCCGTTCCATCGGCGCCGCGGTGGCAGAGATCGGCGGCGGCAGCCGCGATCAGCGGATCGCGACCGCGTTCATCTTACTGCTAATCTTTATTCCCTATTTCGCTGTCCGGTCGCTCGGCAACCTTGTTGGCGACCGGCTGCTGGTCCGCGTCTATTTCGAGCCGCGAGGCCGCTGACTGAAAGACATATGATCCGAAGTGCAATAAAGGACGGTACGCCGCCGATGGCAGCACCACGATCCGTCGCCTAGGGTAGAGGATGTTGCAAGCCGCTCTTTCGGCATTGGTGCTGGCCGAAATGGTGATGTCGTTCGAGTGCCTTGTGCCGCGACTTGCAGGGGTCGCATTTTTAGCGATCGGAGCTTGGTTACTGGTCCACGACAGCCGCGCGCGATGATCTAGCGCATACGCTTCGTCTTATTTTGGCAAGCAACGCCGACCAGGTCAACATCCTCGCGCATTCGATGGGAAATTGGGTCACTGTTGAGGCACTGCGGCAGATCAAGATATCCGGCAACCTCCAGTACGCAGGCAAATATGCAAACAAAATTGGAGATATCTTCCTCGCGGCGCCCGATATAGATGTCGATGTCTTCAAATCGGAGATGCGTGCCTTTGGAAAGCCTCGCAAACCGTTCTATATCGTCCTTTCAAAAGACGATAAGGCGCTGGGGTTCTCAAAATTCATCGCTGGCGGAGAGGACCGATTAGGTGCTGACAGCAACATTGCGGAACTAGAGACTCTGGGCGCCACGGTGATCGATTTGACCGATGTCAAAGGTGACGATCCGTCCAACCACGACAAATTTGTTCAACTGGCCACGGTTGCGCCGGAGCTGCGCGCTGTTCTTGAGCAGGGCATAGGCTCGAAAGGCGATGTTGCAACGGCAGACGAATTGGCTTCGTCTTTGCCGAGCACGCTGTTAGGCGGGCCGGTTAGGATTTCAACCGGTCAATAGGTTCATCGATGGTGGGCCCGAAGAAATGTCAATTCAATGAAGAGTAGGGTGGGCTAACACAGGGCATGGCAAAAGAGCGTGTTCTGAAATATTCGCATGTAATAAAATGCAACGAGGGAAATAAAATGTTGATAGCCACGGCATAGCACTGCTCGTCAAGAACACTGCGGTTATCGCACTCGTCCTTGGACTGCCAGTTCTAGCGAGCGCAGCCGAGCCGTATGGGACTTGGATACGTCCGTCGACCGGCACCCAGGTAAACTTCTACGCCTGTGGCGGGAAGCTTTGCGCCAAAGTCGTTGCGGTCAAGGATCAGAAGCGAAAAGGCGAAATTGGAACGGTAATTATGCGAGGCGCCGTTAAATCCGGTGACAACAAGTGGCAGGGCGATCTGTTGAATACAGACAATGGCAAGATCTACGCAGGCGTTGTCACGTTAGAGGGACCGAGCGCCTTGAACCTTAAGGGATGCGTCTCTGTCTTCTGTGAGGGAGAGACCTGGTCCAAGGTGAAGTAACACGCGTCGTTGGCGAATTTGTCATGCAACGACCGGTCAATTTATGTTGCCAATCAGGAAAGTAAGTGATGAGAAATGTTACCGCTACAAAATCTGAAGTGATGATGGTCTTTGCGCTGATCATATCCTTCGCATTAGGGGTCGTCCCGGTCGCAAAACGGGCCACGTGACGACATTGTGCCCTAGCTGGCGCTCTTCTAACTGCACCGCGATAAACGACCTCTGGCCAACCAGTAAAGGCCTTCAGGCGCCCAGACCATCACCGGCATTAAAAATGGCAAAGGAGAGGATTGCGCGCCGAAACTTTGTCGATGTGCGCAACCTGATCGTCGTCGATAGTCCGAGGTCGGCCGGGGCTCGGCGGTGCTGATGGCGCGCATCTGGCCTCATGGATTTTTTGTATCAACGCGATAGAGATTACTGCAATGCGGTGATTTCATTTATATGTTTAGTCAGAGGTAGATAAGCAAATCAGGATTTTTCCACCATCGTATTCAAACGCCAAAAGGCGAAATTGAGCGTGCCAGCAAAAGTGACCCAAGCAAAATAGGGCAAGAGCAATAAGGCAGCGATTTCGACTAGAGACCAAAATGCCGCAATGGTCATGGCTATCGACACCCAAAGAACTACAAGTTCTGCCATCGCGATATCGGGACGCTTGAGCCCAAAAAACAAAGGCGACCAAAGCATGTTCAGGAGCAATTGCAGGAAGTAGAGCGTGAACGCACCGGGCGCTTTGCCGAAACCAAAATCACGCCAGACCAGCCAGCCGGCAACTGCGATCGTTACATAAAGCAATGTCCAGGCTGGCCCGAACAGCCAGTTGGGCGGGCACCACGACGGTTTTTTGAGCCCCTTGTACCAATCGCCTGGTCGAAAAATCGCGCCTGTACTGGCAACGACAATGACCGCGGCGCAGAAACCAAAGAAGCCGAGCGTATTTTCCATGGTGCCAAAAGCGCCTTATGTAGCGACGCGAATAACAATTTTTCCGAAATGGGTTCCCGAGGCCATGTGCTGATAGGCAAAACCACCCCCGACTGGGACAAAGCCGCCAGTTGCAGACCGAGGTGTTCCTGCAACCTGCGGAGATAATCGTATTATGTCTTTGCGGAGCATTGGGCTGAGCTTGCCAGTGGAACAACGGGTTTTCTATTCGCCTATGCTTGCGCTCCGTGGGAATTTAGTCGGTTTTCAGGCCGCACAATCTTAAAGAAGCCCACGTCCAGAGCTCTAGTCTCAAATCCGACCTGACAATAGGCGAGATAGTATCGCCACATTCTCCGGAATCGTTCGTCGAATCCGAGCGCCTTAATCGCGGGCCAGGCATCTTGAAACTTTGCATCCCAATGCTCCAGCGTTAGCGCATAGCTGTCACCGAAGAATTGTCTAGCGATGACCTCGAGACCGACTTGCGATGCTTGGCGTTCAATGATCTGCTTGGTCGGCAGCATGCCGCCCGGAAAAATGTACTTCTGAATAAAGTCAGGCCGACGACGATAGCGCTCGAAACGATCCTCGGCGATCGTGATGACCTGAAGTACTGCGATGCCGCCAGGCCGCAGGTTGTCTCGCAATTTTTCGAAATATCTCGACCAATAGGCTTCGCCGACCGCCTCGAGCATCTCGATTGAAATGATGCGGTCGAAAAGGCCGTGAACGTCGCGGTAGTCCTGCAAGCGCAGGTCACAACGGCCAGATTCGATGAAGCCGGCGAGGTGCTGCCGGCCGTGCTCCAACTGCCCGGTCGAAAGTGTGATGCCCGTTAAAGTGCAGGACTTCCTTTTCAACAGGCGCTCGGCCAAGCCGCCCCAGCCGCAGCCGATTTCGAGGATTCTTGCCCCATCTTGAGGCTCTAGCAATTCGATCACTCGATCAATCTTGGCTTCTTGCGCAACCTCCAGAGGTTGCCCCTTATTGGAAAACAGTCCAGCAGAATAAGTCATGCTGGCGTCGAGCCAGTGTTTGTAGAATTCATTGCCGAGATCGTAGTGCGCGGCAATGTTGCGTCTGCTGCCGCGACGTGTGTTGCGGTTGAGGGCATGGCGAAGCTTGAGCCAAGGCCGCGGAGTGCGAAAAAAACCAAGCCGGTCCGCTACGCTCTGGTTGCGGCACGCGAGCGTCAGCAGCGCGATGAGATCCGGCGAGGAACATTCCCCGGCCATGTAGGATTCCGCGAAGCCTATGTCCCAGGCGGATGCAAGCCGGGCGAGAAATCGCCAGCGGTGCACCACCAGGTGAGCCTGCGGACCCGGAGTCGCCCCCCTGAAAACGATACGGCCTCCACCCGGCATCTCAACGATCAACTCGCCGCACTCCAAAATCCCGATGGCTTTCTTGAGAGCCATTTCGTTAAACCGCGTAAACGACGCGAGCGCCGGTGAGTGGAGCGAGTTGGTCAAGACCTTCGAACTCTGAAAAGACATGGCAGTTCAATCCAAGGCTGCTGGCATTGAGGAAACGATCGTGGTGGCGCGCACAGGTGCAGCGGGCCGTCGGCGAAAACCGATTCGCTTCACCCAAAGCTTCAACGCCTCCCAATGGATCGCGGTGATGACCTTGAGCGAAATGGCGGGTATTCTTCCGCACACGCGTAACAAGTTGCCGCTCGTCAGTGGCTCACGTGTTCCCGCCAGAACGGCACTCAATACCTGCTTGCCGGAACGACTTGCGCAAATTCCGACTACAATGCGCCTTTCCGGACCAACGACCCGGAAATCGTATCGCAGGTCCATGTCCATGAATGGCGACACGTAAAAGTGCTTACGGCACTGCTGATGCAAGGCTTCGCCCGCGGCTCCGACCGAAAAAATGTAGCTGTGTCGCTGCGCGAAAGTATTATGGACTTGATAGACGATCGCCGCGAGTTCGCCATTTGCGCGGTGGCAGAAGAAGACGCTTAAGGGATTGAAGCAATAGCAAAACGTTCGCGGCATGCAGAGCAGATGGATACGGCCACCGGCAAGATCGATGCCGGCTTCCGCGAGCTGGCGCTCAATCTGTTTGCGCAGTGGCGTAGCACCCCCATCACCATGATCGCTATCATACAGGCTAAAAAGATTGGGTCGATTGTATGAGAACCATCTAAGACTGTTTGAGAGCTCATCAAGTTCATCGAGATCGAGCAACATCCAGAAAGCACGATAACTGAAATGGTGTCGTCGCGGCTGCAGCCGCCGGTGCATCACCGAGCCGACATAGATCGCAGAACGAAACGTCATGCCAGAGCTCCTGACGCATTCGCCTCGGTCGTTCTTGCAGTTATGATGATGCGTCCTGATTCGCCCGGAACGCGCCACGGCCGTCGCACACCGCCGAGCTGCTCGGCCACCGCGAGCCCCGCCTGTAAGCCATCCTCATGAAAGCCAGAGCCAAAATAAGCGCCGCAGTACCAAGTATTGCGCTTGCCTTGCAGCAGCCACAACTGGCGCTGAGCGGACATCGACTTTGTATCGAAGATAGGATGCTCATACACCTCGCTATGCAGCAGAGTACCGGCGCGCGGTGGCCGTGGTGGGTTGAGCGTGACGAATAGCGGCGTTTTGCTCTCGATATTTTGTAGGCGATTCATCCAATAGGTAACGTGCACGCTTTCGCCTACGTCACTGCGAGAGCCGATATAGTTCCAACTCGACCACACGGAACGCCGCTTCGGCATGAATTCTTCATCGCTATGAAGAACGGCGAGGTTGCTGCTGTAGCGGAATGAGCCAAGCAGTTTTCGCTCTCGAGGACTCGGGTCGGCAAGTGCATTGAGCGTTTGATCGGCGTGGCTTGCCATCACCACGTGATCAAACTTCTCGGATCGCCCCTTCAGGTCGGTGACAATGATCTGACCAGGTACGCGTCGAACCTCGCGAACGCCGCAATCAAGCCTGATCCGATCCGCGAACGAGGCTGACAGGGGGGCCACGTAATTGCAGCTGCCGCCGACGATGGTCTCCCAAGTCGGGCGGTTACGAATCTGTAACAGGCCATGATTTTCATGAAATCGAATAAAGGCGGCGGCCGGATATGACAGGATTTGATCTGCTGCGGCTGACCAAATTGCGCTCGCCATCGGCAGTAAGTGATCATCGCGAAACGCCCGGCCAAATCGACATCGATCGAGATATTCGCCCAAGCTCATTTCCTGGTTGTCGCAGAGCGCGGTGTCACGAGGCGCCTGACGGTAAAAACGGATGAGGTCGGAAAGCATCGACCAAAAGCGGGGTCGGAAGAGGTTGCTGGGTTGACCGAACAGGCCCGCAAGGCCACCGCCGGAGTATTCGAGTGCACCACCACCCATCGAGACTGCAAAAGACATCTCCGATTTCTGAGTTGGCACCCGCAGCAGTTCGAATAAGGCCGTCAGGTTGGAATAAGTCTTTCGGTTGAAAACGATAAAGCCGGTATCCACACTGATGCTTTGACCGTCGACTGATGTATGGACCGTATTGGAGTGGCCACCGATCCGATCTGCGCGTTCGTAAACCGTCACCTCATGGAACTGGCTGAGCAGCCAGGCCGCCGAGAGTCCTGAAATGCCGGTTCCGACAACAGCAATTTTGAGGCGTGTATTGCTGATCATTCTACGAGATAGTCCGCTAGAGTCCTGCCTGAAGCGCTTTGCCCGCCGACCGGCAAGAAGGGCCTTTGATGCCAGGGAAACGACGGATTCGCTCGCTTGGATCACCCGCAGCGTGAGCATGTTTGGGTGATCCAAAACGCTCCCGGGCTCGTTATTTTGGCTATGCAGTTGGCCTTGCCAGCCGTCACCCCGCCTATAACTAACCTCCTCCCGTTGTGGTGGCGGTCGGGGCTACCGAAGTGCCGTGCGGAGAGGCACGCCTTAAACATGGTCTCTAAGCGCGGGTCTAAGAGCGATCACGTCGACTGGGCGCGCCTGATATCGGCGATCGCCACTGACCAGGACCGTGGCGCATTCGCCGAGCTTTTTGACTATTTTGCCCCGCGCATAAAATCATTCATGCAGCGATCCGGCCTCGGCGAAGCGGCCGCCGAGGAGTTGGCACAGGAAGCCTTGCTGGCCGTTTGGCGAAAGGCTGCCTTGTTTGACCCGGCGAGCGCGGGAGCCGCCGCCTGGATTTTCACGATCGCCCGTAATCTTCGCATCGATGCATACCGACGCGAGCAACGCGGAGGCCTAACAGAAACTTCCGAAGTCGACATCGAGTTTCAGGTCGACGACGCACCGCAACCAGACTTGCAATTGGCCGCGACTCAGTCCGAACAGCGGGTCCGCGCCGCACTGTCGCAATTGTCTGCAGACCAGATGCGCGCTGTCGAACTGTCGTTCTTCGAGGAAAAGGCGCACGCTGAAATCGCGGAACTGCTGGGTATTCCGCTCGGCACTGTCAAATCCCGACTTCGCCTAGCCATGTCGAGGCTTCGCAATCTGCTGAGCGAACTGTCATGAGCATCGAGCACCACCCCACGAACGAAATGTTGGCGGCGTTCGCAGCCGGCACCCTCGATCACGGACAACACATTGCGATCGCGACACACCTTTTGACGTGCCGACAATGCAAAGAATTTATACGCTCGATGGAGCAAGTAGGCGGTGCGGTTCTGACCGAACTTCCGCCGGCAACCATGTCCAACCGTGCGCTTGCCGAGGTGGAAGCCCGTTTGAACGAGGCCAAGAGGCCCACCGCCGCACCCATGATCCCCACTCTAGTCGAGACAGAGATTCCGGGACTACCAAAATTCGTACAGCGTTACCGGTTTGGAACATGGAAATGGATCGCTCCGTCCGTTCATTTGCGGCCAATCGAACTGCCATATGCCAGCGAAACGCGGGTGTTTCTGCTCAAATCTGGGCCCGGGACGAAAATGCTTCAGCACACCCATACCGGAATCGAGATGACCTGCGTCCTTGCCGGCGCATTCAGACAAGATGGCGCTCACTATGGCCCTGGCGATTTTGATTTGGGCGACGAGACGATTGATCACCGGCCTATGGTTGAGCACGGCCAAGACTGCATTTGTCTCGTGGCAATGCAGGGCGATCTCCAGCTCAAGGGTCTAATCGGCCGCATGGTTCAACCATTCATCCGCTTGTGAGCCGACCCCGTGAGCCTTACTCAGCTCACAATCACTGCGCTATTCGTCTGTGCGATGCTGAGCCTAATTATGACGGTGGCTTGGCTCGCTCAGCAGAAAAGTAGCAACTCTGGCTGGGTCGATGTTTCCTGGTCTTTGGGCGTCGGGGTGAGCGCAGTCGTTGCAGTGCTATTGCCATTTCAGCACGGCTGGCCTCACTGGCGGCAGCTTGCGATAGCAATGATCGCTGCCGGCTGGAGCCTGCGGCTCGGCCTCCATATCGCGCGAAGAACGCGAGCCGCTGCGGACGATCCTCGATATCGAGATCTGATTAAACAATGGAGCGTTGACGCTCCTCGCCGTATGTTCTGGTTCCTTCAATCGCAGGCGATCGTCGGCGCGCTGCTTTCGCTGTCGGTGGCAATCGCGGCTAGCAATAAAAACCCTGTCGTGCGTTTTCAGGATATCGTTGGGCTAGCTATATTCATCACCGCCATCGTCGGTGAAGCAGTCGCTGACCGCCAACTTGCAACCTTTAGAGCAGATAGGGCCAACCGCAGGTCAATATGTGACGTCGGCCTCTGGTCTTGGTCACGCCATCCAAACTACTTTTTCGAATGGCTTTTCTGGCTGGCGTTCCCGATTGCCGCCATCGATTTTTCCGGTCAGAACCCGTTCGGGTGGTTTGCGTCAGCCGCTCCAATCTGCATGTATTGGGTGCTCGTGCACGTATCAGGCATTCCTCCGCTCGAAGCTCACATGCAACGGTCCCGAGGCGAAGCCTTTCGTGACTACCAAAATCGCACATCCGCATTTTTTCCCTTTCCTCCAGGTTTACGCGGTGCGACGCGGCTGCGATGACGGTAGTGATTCGTGCACAATACTTTGTCTATACCAAAGCGTTAAGATCACGCGCTCTCCCCCATCGAGATGTTGCTGCTCAATATCAATCAAGTCGTTCGCTCTTAGGGCCTCTTCCGGACTGGACGTCCCGGTATTATGAAAAAGCGGCCTCCAGCCATCACTTTGAGAGCGTCCACCCTGGAAAGGTGAAAAACGTCGTAGCGCGGCAAGAACAGACCATAGATTTCGGGGCCACCCAAGATGGCGGCCTTTCCCCGCGATATACCGAGCATGTCCGCTGCTTCTTCCGGGGATAGGCAGCAGGGTTCCACAGCATTGCGTTGGGTGTTCGTCGCTACTTTCGATCGCCTCGATGGTTCGCGAAGCAATCAGTCGACGTCGGTACAGTGGCTGGTGTTCACGCGAATGCCACCCGTGGAGGAGAAAATTAGTGCCATCGAGTTTGTCGGACAGAAATTTCTGATCAGCTTCGACTATCGGACCAGATGGCTTCACGCCACTTGCATCCGCCACCATCCCATCTTCGGAGACGATTGCGAAACCCTCGATCTAGATCGACATGCTCGAACCGGAATAAATGTTCAATTGTTAGCTAAAATCAGCCGGTTATCCCGTCGGCAATAGCTTGCTGATCGTCCAGAAAGTAACTGCAGAAGTCAGTGCACCAAGAAATGTTCCCCACGCGACATCAACTGCGGTCAGCGAAAGCGGCCAATTGCGGAGCGTCGCCTGGTTGCTCAGGTCGTAAGTCGCGTAGGTAAAGAACCCGAAAAGAGCTCCATAAGTCAGCGCATTTACCGACGAGCCAGCCCGTAAGGCAGGCTCGATCGCAAAGATCATGAGGCCAACGGGATACATCGCATAGAAAACGACCGCAGGAGGAAGATTGACTCCCACAATCGCAATGTCCCCAAGCATCGGCTTGTAAATGCGCGATGCCATCATCCCTAGCCAGGCCATGTCAATCGCGACGAATGTCACCAGAGTGACCAAATAACTGATGACCGATGTCAACATAAAATTGCTCCAGTCTCAATTTTCTATTTGTGAATGCACTGTCAACAGGAATTCCTGGCGTGTCATCGGATTATCTCTGAAGCAACCGAGCATCCGGCTCGTCACCATGTCCGTTCCATGCACATGGACACCCCGACTGGACATGCAATGATGTTCTGCTTTGATCACAACGCCAACGCCCTGTGGCTTCAGCACTTGATCGATAGTGTTGGCTATCTGCGCCGTCATACGCTCCTGAATCTGCAATCTCCGCGCATAGGCTTCCACGACACGGGCGAGCTTTGAAATCCCGACGACGCGTCGATCGGGCACATAGGCAACCCAGGCGCGCCCGATGATCGGCGCAACGTGATGTTCGCAATGGCTTTCGAATGGGATGCCCCTGAGAACGACCATTTCGTCATAGCCATCTGTTTCCTCAAAGGTCTTTCGCAGTATTTGTTCGGGATCTTGCCGATAACCCGCAAAATATTCCTGATACGCTCGCACAAGCCTGCTCGGTGTTTCGCGCAATCCGTCCCGATCCGGATCCTCCCCAATCCAACAGAACACATCGCGAAATGCCTGCTCGATACCCGCATTTGTTATTTTCTCATTGCACGAGCCTGAGCCACGGAGTGACCGCGCAAGTTGAATGACGTCTTTCATTGAACGCTCCAAGGCCTGGTTACGCCGGCATGCGTCAAAATGCCGCTCTAACCAGCGGCAACATGAATGGAAACGTCAGTCGGAAACCCGTAGATCACCTAATCGGCTCTCCGGAGCGAAAATATTTTCTGTTCTCTCGGCGTCATAAGTCCTGGATAGGGTCCTTAAATGTCCTCACATCCTTGCCGAGCAACTGCTTTACGTTGAGATTGGAGTTCGCGACAAGGAGTCCGTCGCTGAGATTGAAGCAGAACGGATAGATGTCGCCAACAAGGAAGCCGTTTTTGTCCTTGTTGATTTGGTCGAGCGTCTTGGCCTTATCGGCTTTGATCGCCGCGACGGTCTTTTCAAGCATAGCCCTAGCGTCCGCCGCAGTACCTTGCGCGAATGCCGTAGTCGAGAACACAACAGCC
>Ga0335083_10000977_pt1 | contig 40508 bp, 40 predicted proteins | sample Lox_Sample_42_FD_206716 | JGI IMG/M metagenome (GOLD analysis project Ga0335083, IMG submission 206716) | Soil microbial communities from Loxahatchee National Wildlife Refuge, Florida, United States - Lox_Sample_4.2 | ecosystem: Environmental > Terrestrial > Soil > Wetlands | place: USA...
CGTCGGCGCTGGACGCACTCCAAGGCCAGTTCCTGGCGCAATTCATCGAAACCGAGCGCTTGCGCTATCAGAGCCGAGGTAAGGGCCCCAAGCGCTAAGGGTCGCGAGCGGTTCTCAGGCTCAATGGCTCGTTCCGCTCGAGCGGGTGATCTTGTTGAAGACGTTGTACTTGCCCACTGGCTTGCTCATCGGGATGCGCTTCACCTGTTCGAGCGTCTGCGCGTCGTAGACGATGAGCGCGCCGTCCATCTCCCACACGCTCACCAGCGCATAGCGCCCGTCGCGCGTGAACTCGACGTGCGCTGCACTCTTGCCGGGCTCGGGGCGAAGCGTGCGGACGACTTGCAGCGTGCGTTTGTCGATCACCTGCAGCGCGTCCTTGTCTTTGCTATTGAGCGCGTCGACCCAGGCGTAGGGCGTATTCTCGTGGCTGCGCAGGAAGAACCCTGGGCCGAGCGTGTCGATCTGCTTGACGGTCTTCCAGGTCTTCATATCGATCACGCTCACCACGGCCTGCTTGAGATTGGGCGTAGCCATCACGACATGCCCGTCATGCTCCCAGCTGATGCCCGACGCGAGGTGCGGCAACCCGGGCAGGTCCACGTTGGCGACCTTGCGGCGAACGTCCAGGTTGACGACTTGCCCCTGGCCGCCTTCTCGCGCGGCACCGATGACATAGGCGTAGCTCGGATCGAAGAAGAAATCGTCCAGGTAGTCGTCGAGCCGGGTGCGACGCACGGGAAACGGCCCGGTGTCGGCGAGTGCTTCACCCGTGCGGTAATCGTGGACGAGACCCTGGTACACGGGATCACGACGATCCGTGTAGAACACCTCCCAAAGTTCGGGAACGTCTTTGAGCGCGACTACGAAGCTGCCGCGCGGGCCGGCGTCGTATACGGCGGAGACGCGCGAGCTCTTCCCGTCCTCGCCCCGCACAGCGATGACCTTCAGTGGCGTCAAGTCGACAGCGTCTAACACCACCAGCGTGTGCGGCAGGGAATTGCCGACCATGACGAAGCGGCCGTCGTCTGACACGGCTGCATTGCGCGTGTTGATGCCCGCGCGCACCTCCGCCACCATCACCAGGTTCCATAGGTCGTACTTGGAGATCCAGCCGTCGCGCGACGCAAAGTACACGTACCGGCCGTCAGGCGAGAACTTCGGCCCGCCGTGCAAAGCAAAGCGCGTGGGGAAGCGCACGAGCGGCTCGAGGCGGTCGCCGTCGAGGATGGTCGCGTGATGGTCGCCCGCTTCGACCACGACGAACAGGTTGAGTGGATCGGCGTTGAACACCGGCCTTGCCGGCAGATGTTCAGAGCGCTGGTACCGCACCCGAGAGGCGGCGATCTCCGGCATATCCCATACTGGAACCTCTGGCAGCGGCGTGTAGATGAGCTCGACGAGCTGCTTGATCTGCTCCGGCGATAGCTTGTCACCGAAGCGCGGCATCTGCGTCGCCGTGCGGCCTTCGGCGATGACCTGCTCTGCCGCTGCACGACGTAGTCGTTCCAGGTTCTCGGGGAGCAGCGCCGGGCCCATTGCGCCGAGCCGATCCACACCGTGGCAGGCAGCGCAGCGCTCGGCATAGACAGACTGTGAAGAGGGCTCCGCCGCAGCCTTGCCTATCCATACGAGCAACAGAAGCGCTAGCGCGAGCAGCGTCCAGCTGACCAGCGCGCGCAGTGGCGCACTTGCCGGCTCGGCTCGATGCGGATCGCGACCGCTGTCCATGCTCACGCCCCTGTCAGTTCCTGAGCGGGCGACGTCGGGCGCGCCCGCGAAGTGCCCATACCGACCTCCCGGTCGGACAGATAGCAAGCCGGATCCTCCGCCCAAGGATCGCCTGTGAGCTGCAGCGCCCGAACCCGCGTGTTTCCACCGCAGACCTCCAGGTACCGGCATGCGCGGCATCGGCCTTTGACCGGGCGCGGCTTCGCCTTCAGTCCCGCCATGAGCGGATCGGAGGTGTCGGGCCAGATCTCCGAGAACGGCCGCTCGCGTACATTTCCCAGGCTGTAATGCCACCAATACGTATCGGGATGCACGTTCCCGACGTTGTCGATGTTGGCGACGCTCACGCCCGACGCGTTGCCGCCCCACTGTGCCAGCTTGGCGCGCACATGAGGTTCGCTGTGCGGAAACCGCTGCCGGACCCAGTGCAGTAGATACACGCCGTCCGCGTCGTTGTTGCCGGTGACGTATTCGCGGTCGACGCCGTGTTCGAGGTCGCGCCAGCAGGCATCGAACAGCAGGTCCATCGCTCGCCGCGTGGTCTCCAGGAGCGCGTCTTTGCGGCGGTTAACGTTGCCGCGACCGGCATAGTTCAGATGGGAAACGTAGAACTTATCGATGCGCTCTTCATCCAGCAGCGCCAGCATGCGAGGCAGCTCCGCCGCGTTGACCTCGGTCAACGTAAAGCGCAGACCGACTTTGATGCCGCCGTCGCGGCATAACCGGACGCCGCTCAGCGCCGCGCGATATGCACCTTGCTTTCGGCGGAACCGGTCGTGGGTCGACTCCATGCCGTCGAGGCTGACGCCGACGTAATCGAAGCCCGAGTCGGCGATCTCGCTGACATTGTCGCGATTGATTAGGGTGCCGTTGGTGGAAAGTCCGACGTAGAATCCCATCGACTTCGCGCGGCGCGCCAGAGCGAAGAGATCTGGACGCAGCAGCGGCTCCCCTCCGGACAAGATCAGCACCGGCACGCCGAACGCCCCGAGGTCGTCCATGACCCGGCACGCCTCCTCGGTGGTCAACTCCCCAGAAAAGTCCTTGTCGCAGGAGATCGAGTAGCAGTGCTGGCAGGTGAGGTTGCAGCGGCGGACGAGGTTCCAGATCACGACCGGGCCGGAGGGCGCGCGCTTCTTGGCTAGCGGAGTCGGATGACGGACCTCTCTCATGTAGTGCGAGATGCGCAGCATCGGTCGATCCCCTCAAGTCGTCAGGCGCAGCCCCGTCTTCTTCAAGATCCGGCTGCTGTAGAGAACGTCATGACCCCGGCACTCCGGCGCGAGCAGAGCTTCGATGGCGGAGACCTTTTCCGCGACCTCGGCGCGCGTGCGCCCGTGGACCATGGCGAACAGATTGTAAGGCCACTGCGGCAGGTAGCGCGGGCGGCGGTAACAGTGGCTCACGAAGGGGAGCGCTCCGACCGCGCCACCAAGCTCGTCGACGCGCTCATCCGGCACATCCCACACCGACATGCCGTTCGCCCGGTAGCCGACGGCATAGTGATTAGGGACCGCGGCGATCCGGCGGATGACACCGTAGTCGAGCATGCGCTGCACGCGGATCATCACCTCTTCACCGGCGATTCCGATGGTCTGGCCGAGCTCGTGATAGGGACGCGGCGTCAGCGGCAGTCCGGCCTGTGTGAGCCGGATCAGGACCCGATCGATCGGATCGAGCTTGTAGGCTGCGTCGGCGCGGTCCACGCGTCCCTCACACGGCGAGCCGCAGCTCCAGGAAATATTCTCTGAGCTTAGGCATCGCAACCACGGGATACCCGGTCCGTGTCTCGATCCACGAGTTCACGCAGTCGACCCGCTCCGCCGACTCGGCGGCGAGCACGAACCAGAGGTTGAAGCGGTGCTCTCGCAGGTAGTTGTGCGCCACTTCGGGCCGGCTGTTGACGATCGCCGCGACGCGCTCGACCTCGTCCGGTGGAACCTGCATTGCAGCCAGCAGGAACGCCCCGCCGGCGCGTTCGATCTGATACAACGGTCCGAAACGCGTGAGCACGCTCTTATCCAGCAGGCGCCGCAGCCGCGCGATCAGATCCGCCTCATCGATGCCGAGCGCATTCGCAGCTTCCAGGTAGGGCCGCTCGCAGACGGGAAAGCCGTCCTGCAACCGGTTGATGATGGCGCGATCGATCGCGTCCAGGGCGGCTTCACCCATGGAGCGGCTCCGGCTGCTGCACGTAGCGTGCGCCGCACTGCTTGAATCGCTGGCGGCTGAACAGCACAGCAGAATCGAACCCCGCGAGGTCGCACTCGCCGTGCAGCTCGGCGAGGCGCCGCGATACCGAATCGCGCGTGCGACCGTGGATCATGCAGAACAGGTTATAGGGCCATTCCGGCAGGGCTCGGCTTCGTCGGTAGCACAGCGTAACGCCGGCTTGGCGGGCCAGACGTGCGCCGAGCGCGCCGACTTGCGCATCCGCGACATCCCACACCGCCATGGCATTCGCGTGGTAGCCCAGCTCGCGGTGGCGCAGCACGATGCCCAGCCGACGGATCACCCCATCGCGGATCCAGCGATCGAGCATCGCCAGGACTTCGGTTTCGGCCATCCCCGCCGTGGCCGCAAGCACGGCATACGGCGTAGGCGCCAACGGCAGCCCGAGCTGCAGGGCCGCGATCAGCCGCTCCTGCTCGGGTCGTAGCGCGACGCGCATCGGGCGGGAAACGGGTGTCGCGGACCCGAGCGGCGGCTGCGCGCCGGATAGATCGAAACCCAGATCGATGCGGTATTCCTCGATCATCGGCAGCTTCAGAAGCGTGCCGCAGCATGCGCCGCGCTCGATCTCGCGAAGCGCCGCGTCCAGCTTCGATTCGTCGGGCGCGGCCGCGACGAACCACAGGTTATATCGGTGCTCGCGCTCGTAGTTGTGGTTCACCTCGCCACGCGCAGTCACCATCGCGGCGACTTGCGCGAGGCGAGAATCGGGCACGGCCAACGCCCCGAGTATGCTGGCCCCGAGCGTACGTGGCGCGAATACCGCGCCCACGCGGGTCACGCTGCCCTGCTCCTGATGCGTGCGCAGCCGTTCCAGCACCAAGTCCTCCGACGTGCCCATGTGCTCGGCGATCGCGGCGAAAGGCCGGCGGCAGAGCGGGAATCCGCGCTGGAACTCGTTGAGCAGCCGGAAGTCGAGGCGGGTCATAGACCGATGCGAGCAGCGCGAACGGTGAAGAAGATGCCGCTCGGCTTGTCGGCCGGGATCTGGGCAAGCGGCGCGAAGCTCGCGGTGTCGTAGACGATAACGCGGTCATCGTCGCGCGCCGAAATCCACACTGCCTCGCCACGCGGGGTGAACTCGAGGTGCAACACCGCCTTGCCGGGCTTGAGCGTGGACACGACAGCGAGGCTCTCCGTATCGATCACCTGGACGGTGTCGTTGTCCGGCAGAGCGAAGTTGACCCAGACCTGGCGGCCGTCTGGGCGCGCCATGACGAACACCGGTTGGCCGGCCACCGCAATGCGCCCCGCTTCGGTCCACGTCGTAGTATCGACGACCAGTACCTCGTGGCGGCCAACGGCAGGCAGGTAAGCGTAGCGGCCCGCGAGCGCCCAGCCGCGCAGGTGCGGCATCTTGTAAACGGGCAGCTTCTCCTCGCCTTTTCCGTAGCCGTCGAGTACGCGCCGCACGCCGAGCTCGGGATGCCACAAGTCTAGGAGCGCCAGGCCGTCTTCCCCGAATAGTCCCGCCAGGTAATAGCGGCCGTCGGGTGTGATCAGCGCGTCATAGGGCTGCGTGCCGATGCCACGGAACTTTTGGACCACCGGCTGGCGCGGGTCGCTCAAGTCCGCGACCCAGATCTCGCCGGCCTCGAACAGGCTGAACACGAACCGGTTGCCGGGCGCGTCCGCAAGTCCGACCACTTTCGCGCGCTTTCCATCCGCATACTCGGCTGGGATGTCGGCGAGCAGTTCGAGCGTCTCGGCGGAAAACACCTTGACCCCGCCGGGCGTGTAATTCTCCACGGCGATCAGCCTGCCATCCTGAGAGATCGCACCGCCAATGCTGTTCCCCGCCTGGATCACGCGCTGCTCTACGCGCCGGCATAGCAGATCGACCTTGGTGAGCCCGCCGTCGCGCCCGAACACGAACCCGTAGCGGCCGTCGCGCGAATAGACGATCGACGCGTGCGAGAGATCGCCTAATCCCTCGATCCGACCGAGCACGCTGCGGCCGGTGGTCTCGATGAGCTCCAACCTGCCGGCGGCCCGTTCGACGATGAGCCCCAGATCGCCTGTCCCGCGCACGGGTGCATCGGGACAAGCCGCGGCGGCGAGCGGCAGCATCGCAGCCGCGACCGCCGAGAGCTTGAGGAACCTACTGTTCTCTCGGAAATCCATTTTGCAACTGCTGCGCGATCCAGCGCGCTTCTTCGTCCGAGACCATGCCTCTCCACGGAGGCATCGCGGTCCCAGGCCGTCCATCGAGGATCACGCGTTCGACATACTCGATCGGCTTGCCGGCGAGCGCATCGGGCAGGAGTGCCGGTCCCAACCCACCCGCCAAGGTCAGCCCGTGGCACGACCCGCAGTCGTGCCGGACCATGTGCACAAGCTCACTCTGGCGGCTGCTCGCCGGGAGCTTGTCACCGCCGTTCGCCGTGTAAGCTGGCCCCGCCAGTCCCATGGCTGCGGCAAAAAGAGCGGGGGCGAACCCCCGCGAGGTGGAGAAGACCATGGGGAAGTGCCGTCAGTAGATGTCGTGCTGCGTGTTGTACACATTGAACTTGCCGGTGGGCGTGATCAGATGCGGATCCTTGATCACGGCCTTCAGCTTGCGACTCTTGTCGTCGACCACGACGATCGCCGACTCCTGGTTCTTCGCGCTCCACACCGAGAACCACACTTCGTCGCCGGCCTGGTTGTACTCCGGGTGCACGACGCGCTTGGCGCCTTCGCCCAGCCCCGCCCACTCGGCGATGGGCAGCACCGCATAGCCTTTGTCGAGATTGTCGATGTCGAACACCGCGACCGACTGGCTGATCTTGGGGTCGGGGTTGAGCGGGGTGTCCACCCACAGGTTCCTGGACTTTGGATGTGTCTTGATGAAGAGCGACCCACCGCCTTGACCTTTGAGCACCTGCACCACCTTCCACGCGTACTGCTTGTGCTTCTTGGGGTCGGTGCCGATGAGCGAGATGCTCTCCTCGCCGAGGTGTCCGGTGGCCCAGACCGGACCGAACTTCGGATGCACGAAGTTGGCGCCGCGTCCCGGATGCGGGATGTGGCCGACGTCCACGAGCGCGGTGAGCTTGCCTTCTTTCGCATCCACCACCGCGATCTTGTTCGACTGGTTGGCGGCGACCAAGAAATAGCGCTTGGTGGAATCCCAGCCGCCGTCGTGCAGGAAGCGCGCGCCGCCGATCTCGGTCGTGGTGAGCGCGTTGAGGTCCTTGTAGTTGACCAGAAGGATCTTGCCCGTCTCCTTGACGTTGACCACGAACTCGGGCTTGAAGTGCGAGGCGACGATAGCGGCCACGCGCGGCTCGGGATGGTAGTCTTGGGTGTCCACAGTCACGCCGCGCGTGGATTCGATGCGCAGCGGCTCGAGCGTATCGCCCTTCATGATGACGTACTGCGGGGGCCAGTACGTGCCTGCGATCGCGTACTTGTCCTCGTAACCCTTGTACTTGGACGTATCCACCGAGCGCGCCTCCAGCCCGACTTTGATCTCGGCCACGTTGTCCGGCTTTTCCATCCACAGGTCGATGAGATTGATCTTGGCGTCGCGTCCGATCACGAAGAGATAGCGACCGCTGGAGGACATCCGCGAGATGTGCACGGCATAACCGGTCCTGATGATGTTGACGATCTTCTTGGTGTCTCCGTCGATCAGCGCGATCTCTCCGCTGTCGCGCAGCGTGACCGAGAAGAGGTTGCCGATGTTGTAGTTGTTCATCTTCTGCGTGGGTCGCTGCGCCGGCGGCACGAGGATTTTCCAGCTCGCCTTCATCTCCTTCATGCCCCATTCCGGCGGCGTGGGCGGCGTTTGCTGGATGTAGCGCGCCATGAGATCGACCTCTTTCTCCGTCAGCTCGCCGGAGGTGCCCCAGTTGGGCATGCCCGCAGGGGAACCGAAATTGATGAACACCTTGAGGTATTCGGTCCCGCGGGCGAGCGTGATGTCGGGCGTGAGCGGCTTGCCGGTCGCGCCCTTGCGCAGCACGCCGTGGCAACCCGCGCAGCGCTCGAAAAAAATCTGCCGGCCGCGCTCGAACTCCGCCTGCGTCATCGGCGGCGCCTTGGGATTGATGTCCTGATGCATGGGCTGTTCCGCGAGGGGAGAGCCCCCGGCCTGATACTTCAGCTCCTCGGGGGTCATGTGCTGCTCTTCGGTCTTTGGCTCTGCGCTCTTTTGCTCTTCGGTCTTCGCCTCTTCGCCTTTGCCCTTGTCGGCGCGGGCCTGGCCGACGGTGATCATCACCATGCCGACCAGTGCCGCCGCGGCAAGCCATTCCAGTCGCTCGAATTTCATATCGTCCTCTCGCGCTCGCTCGACGCAATTCGCCCTTCTACGATGCGTAGCATGGGCGAAACAGATGTCCCTTTCCTTAATGCAGGTTAAGACTTGCGGTGCGCCCCTGCGCATACACTGCACGGCAAGGAGAGTCGGTTCCGTCTCTAGAATCGGGATCACGTACAGGGCGAACGCATTGAGGGAGCTGGGTGTGGACTACCTCCCGGTGTTTCTGGACGTGCGTTGCAAGGGCTGCGTTGTCGTAGGCGGCGGCCAAGTGGCGGCACGCAAGGTCGAGCTGCTGCGCCGCGCAGGCGCACGCGTAACGATCGTGGCGCCGCAACTGTGCCCCGCTTTGCGTGCGCGGCTGCATGACGCTGAGATTACGCACACGGCAGATCACTTCACGCCTGCCGCACTGAACGGGGCGTACCTGGTCATCGCGGCCACCGGCGACGCCGACATCAACAGGCAAGTCTCGGAGGCGTGCCGCGAGCGAGCGATCCCTGTCAACGTCGTCGACGCGTCGGAGCTCGGTACGTTTGTCATGCCGGCCGTGATCGACCGCTCGCCCGTGGTGGTCGCCATCTCTAGCGGCGGTGCTGCGCCTGTGCTCGCACGCTTGCTGCGGGCGAGGCTGGAGAGCTTGATTCCGGGCGCGCTGGGGCGCGTTGCAGATTTGGCCGAGCGCTTCCGCGGGCGCGTCAAGCGGCGGCTTCTCGATCCCGACGCGCGGCGACGCTTTTGGGAGCGCGTCTTCCAGGGAGCCGTCGCGGAGCTGGCGCTGTCCGGGCGAGACGAACGTGCGCAGCGCGAGCTGGAGGCGGAGATCGAGCGGGCGGCAACGAGCCGCCCGCCCCGCGGCGAGGTCTATCTAGTCGGCGCCGGTCCCGGCGATCCAGACCTGCTCACCTTCCGCGCGCTGCGCCTCATGCAACAAGCGGATATCGTCGTCTACGATCATCTGGTCGGAGACGGCATCCTCGATCTCGTGCGCCGCGACGCCGATCGGATTTATGTCGGCAAGGAGAGCCACAACCACACGCTGCCCCAGGAAGAGATCAACCAGCTGCTCGTGCGTCTGGCACGCCAGGGCAAGCGCGTGGTGCGGCTCAAGGGCGGCGACCCGTTTATCTTCGGCAGGGGCGGAGAAGAGATCGAAACGCTGCGCGCCAACGGCATCGACTTCCAAGTTGTCCCCGGCGTCACGGCGGCGTCCGGCATGTCGTGTTATGCCGGCATCCCGCTCACGCATCGCGACTACGCGCATGCCTGCGTGTTCGTCACCGGCCACTTGTGCGACGGGAGCGTGAATCTCGACTGGGGGGCGCTCGCCCGGCCCAAGCAGACCGTGGTCGTCTATATGGGCCTGGCCGCGCTGCCCGAGATCTGCCGCCAGCTCGTGCGGCATGGCCTTGCGCCGGAAACGCCAGCGGCGGTGGTGCAGCAGGCGACCACATCCAAGCAGCGCGTAGTCAGCGGCTCGCTCGAGACGCTGCCGCATTTGGCGAAAGCAGCTTGCATGCGCGCACCAGCGCTGATCGTAGTGGGCGAAGTCGTAAAGCTCAGGCGCCAGCTGGACTGGTTCGAGCCGGCTGCACAGAGCGAACCCAAAGTTGCGCTCAGGGTTTGAGCTCGCGCCACGCGCGGCGGCCGCTTTGTGCCGGCGCACGATGCGGCTGGCTGTCGCGAACTGCGTGTGCCGAGCGGCGCCACGCCGCCAACAGGCTCACGCCTAGCGTCAGGGCGGACCCCGAGAGCAGCGCGGCTCCGGGATAGATCAACCCGTTTTGGCCGATTCCGGCGGCGAGTAGCGTCAACGTCGCGGCGGTGTGCAACCAGAGCTGCAATCGAGCATGCCGGTCGGGCAGGATCTGCTTGATGTGCGGCGGGCGCCCGCCCAAGCGTCTCTGCAGCTTAAGCCACAGCAGAAACGGCACGATCTTGTACAGCATTCCGCTGATGACCGACAGCGCAAATCCCACAATTCCCAGCACCCCTAGCATCAACGGCAGCGCCGGATGATCGGACCAGCGCTGCAGCTGCGCGCTAGCGCCCACGATCGACGCCGCCAACAGACACAGCATCCCGAACCTCCAGAATCGAGCGGTCGGGTCTTGCCGCGGCCGGCGACTGCGCAGCTGCACCCACAGCGTGACGAGCGCAAACGTTGCGGCGGCTGCCAAGATCGGGAGTGCCAGCGCGGCGGCCAGCAGCTCGAGGGTGAGCCATTTCGCGGCGGACCAAGCGAGGAGCATTGCGAGCAGAGTGGGCGCGAACCCGCGAGCGAGCCAGCGAGGATACGGAGGCGTCGCTTGAAACATCGGCACCACCTGTTGCGCCACGCCTGCGACCAGCAGCAGCGTCCAGCCCAGCAAGCCCCAGGCCGCATGCAACGCCGTGATCCGGATGAGTGGTGGCGCGAATGACCAGCCGAACGCCGACGCCAACACCGCGCCAAGCGAGGTCGTCAGCAAGAGCCCGATCAGCGCCAGGCCGATGGTACGCAACGCCGGGTCGCGCAGGTTTCCCCGCAACAGGGATCGCCCCGCCGAGGCGAGGAACACGAGGAAGGCTGCCGCGAGCAGCGCGAGCGCGGCCCGGATCGCCCAGTGCAGTCCGAGCGCGAGACCGCTCGCGAGCGACAGCGCACCCAACGTGAGCGCGGGATGGACAATCGCAGCGACGATCCGCGGATGCGGCACGGGCACGCCTCCGACGACTGGCAGGATTTGGAACAGTGCGCCCAGCATCACCATCGCCATGAACCCGAGCGTGAGCAGATGCGTCACACCCAGCAACGCGGGCGTCCACCGCGATCCGAGTCCGTCGGGCCCGGCCCAGAGGAGCAGCCCCGCCGCGAGCACCGCGAACCACGGAGCGGTCAGCAGGAACCGCAGCGGCACGGACACCGGCGGAGCTTGCTCGAACAGCAGGCCGGGCAACGCCATGTTGCTACCGCGAGATCCGAATCTCGAACCAGCCCCCGGGATCGAAGCGTGTCCGATATTGGTAGCCTTCGCGCGCCAGCCAGCGGTAGAGCGGGTGCGGCTCGCGATGGATGAGCACGCGCAGCGCTGCGTCGCGCGGCAGAGTCTCGAGCGCATTGACGACGCGCTCGAAGGGCTCGGGCGGCTCCAGCCAGCGCACGTCGACCATCACCTCATCGGCCATCGGAGGTGCCTCGCACCGAATCTGGGTCGCGCGTCGTGTCCGCAAGCATTCGCTCGCTCATCGGATACAGCACACGCTCCTCCCTGGCATCGTGCTGCTCCATGAAGATCAGCAGCGTCTCGGCTAGCCCATCGAACTCGTCGGCGTCGCGGGCGCGCGCCGCTCCCCTCAGCTCACGCAGCAGCGCGCGCATTTCTGCGTGCTCCCGGCGCATCGCCTGCACTGGCAATACCGGCCCCCCGTACCACGCCTCCAATGCGGGAAACAGCATCTCTTCCTCGGCCGAAAGATGCTTGTCCAGGGCACGAACGAATTCCTCCAGCGCTCGCTGCGCCTCATCCCATTGTCCCGAGGACGCCAGTCGTTCGGCATAGAGGAACAGCGCGCGGCAGTGCCGATGCTCGGCTTCGAACGCGGTGAGAAGCATGTGACTCATGCAGGTATCGCCCGTTGCCGCGCGCGCAAAGCGCCGAGCACGACGATGACAAAGAGCAGGCCGCCAACGATCGCAATCGACCCGCCGATCCCCATCAGCGCCATGCCCGCAACCTCCTGGGTACTCCCCAGCACCTGGGCCGCGCCGGCCACCTTGCGCTGGACGCCATAGCCACCGGACCACACCAACCCTGTGATGTGCAGCAGCTGGCCCGCTCCATAGACGTACGGCTGGATCATGGCCATTCGCGAGGTTGGGGCGCGGAACCCGAGACGAGGGAGCAGGTGATAGACCAGCCCCATGAAGGCAAGCGTCACGCCCACGATGCAGCCGTGGTAGTGCGCAGGGATGCGCACATCCGAGCCTTTGATCGCGAAACCGATCAGGCCACCCACGGCGAACAAGGCAAGGGACATGGTCAGCGCCGCGCGCAGTGGCCGTGCTTCCGGGCGCACACTGCCCCGCTCCCACAACGCCAAGAGCACAGCAAGCGACACCGGCAGGATGGCCAGGCCGCCGCCTGCGCGCATCATCCAGGTGAGCAACCGGCGCTGCTCGACCGAGGTAACGTCGTACGCGAGATAGACGAACGGCGTGCAGAAGACCAACGCCAGTGCGAGGCCGAACAGCAGCAACGAGACGCGAGGCGACAACGGAACGGTTGCACCGATCGCATCGGCGAGCCACAGCCAGGCCACCAGCATGAGCAGCGTCCAGGTGAACTGCAGTACATGTCCACCGCCCCAGAACAGCAGCTCGTAGTAGGCCTTTCCCTCGAGAGCCGACGGCAGCGCACGCCACGACCATACGAAGGCAAAAAGCGCCACAGCTGTGGATACGGCAGCCGCCAGCAAGCCGAGGCGCAGCGCACTGGCTCCGTCCAGGGAAGTGCCCAGGGGCTGGGCGTAGAGCAGAGCGCGCATCACTTCCAACGCCACACCGATTCCGAATGCGATGAGACCCGTCAGGAACACGGACCCGTCGAGCACCGGGATGTAGTTGGCCATGATCGGCACAGCGTTCTGCACGAATGGAGCGGCCGCCATCAAGACTGCGCCGAAGGTACACAACGCCAGCGCACTCCAGCCGATCCCGATGCGGCGCACCGAGCCGCCGAGTACCCATAGCAACGCACCGAATGCGGCGAACCACACCAGCACGGAAAGATCGACGTGCGCCACCAAGGACACATGGAACAGGTCGGCCACCGGGATGAGCCGGTTCACCCCCGGCGTGCGCGACAGCACCAGCAATAGAGAGAACAAGCCCGACGCGACGAGCGCACCGGTCCCGAGCAGCATCCATCCGGCGGCCAGACGCAGCCGCGCGTCGGCGGGAATGGCAACGCTGTAACGCGTGCGCTCACGCTCGGCACCAGCTGGATTCGCAGCCTGTGCCAGACCGCGTGCAGCACTAAACAAGGGAGCGAACGGGTTCATTGGATCAGGATCCCTCCCTGATTCGGGTTGAAGTCGACCACCACGACCTGCGCCGGGCGCAGCTGCACGTGCTCGTCACGCACATAGTTGAACCCGGGTACGTGCACGCTGTCGTTGAGCTTGACCGAAAGCCGATGCTCGCCGGCGGGGACCACAAACCGCTCGTACAGCGTGGATGCACCGTCCTTTGCCACCCCGGCCGGCGTCGCCACCCGCCGAGCCAGCAACTGACCATCCATCGACAGCTCGACGGTGACCGGAGAGCGCTCGCGCGGGCAGTCCATCGGTGCGCGCATGTTCGGGGCGAGTTTGGCGAGCTCCTCGGGTGTGCGTCGGCGACATTCGTGCGCGAGCTGTCCCGGCTGGCTGAATGAAAGCTTGAGCAGCGCCTGGCCCTCTTCCAAATGCCGGTACACCGGGTGCGACGAGAGCACCCCGACAACCGCGGCAAACGCCCCGTACAGCAACACTTGACCGGCGATGGCGAGTGGCTTAGGCATGTTCGTAGTCCTGTGCATCGGGCTCAGTGCCGGCTTTGCCACGCGTCAGCTCCGCGCGAAACTCCGCAAGCTCGCGCTCGAGCCGCGCGCGGTCCTTGCCGGCCCAGACCACTCGTAGCTCGCGCGGCGAGACGGTGCGGCGCAGATGCGGCTCGCGCTCATCGCGCAGGCGCTGCTCGGCCCAGGTATTGCCGAGCCGGAACACGCAGTCGCACTCGCCGCAACCGGCGACGAGCACTCCGTCGGCGCCCTGGCGCAGCGCGTATTCCACGAAGGCAGGCGGAAGCTGGCCGGTGCACAGCAGGCTCAATGCCGCTGTATCGAGCGACTGCACTACGCGCACATCGGCCGCATGGTCGCACCCGAAGAGGACGAGTTTGACTTCACCCTTCAGGCGTGCAATCTGGAGCTTGAGACGGCTGCGCAACTGCCCGATCGGCAGCTGCGGCATATCGATCCCGCTGACCAACTCGGCAATGCTGCGGAACGGAGTGGAGGACGGGCAGGCGCCGGCGCAGATTCCGCAGCTCGCGCAGAGGGCCGCATCCACGACCGCGAGCTGCGTGCCGATGCGCCGGTCGGAGCGTGGCTGCATCGTGATGGCGGCGTAAGGGCAGTCGGCGAAGCAACGCCCGCAGCCGTTGCAGTTGCCCGGATCTACAACGGGGACCGGCTGGCGCTCAACCCGCGGCATCCACGGCAACGTGACCAAGGCCACAGTGATGCCGGCGGCGAGCCACCAGAGCGCGACGGGCGACCATTGATACATGAGCGCGTTGGGCGCCAGATAGAACCAGTCGAGCTTCAGCGTGGCCGGCACGACCGACAGATCGGCCGCTGGCAAGCTCTGCACCGGCAGGGCCACGGATAGTCCGACCAGAGCTGCGAGCGTGCCCCAGGTCAGCGCCGACGCGGGCCGCGTATCGGGGCGGGTCACCCGCTGGATATGAACCCAAAGTCCGAGCAGCACGAGCAGAGGCAGCCCGATATGCAGGAACACGAGCAGCGAGAAGAAGCGGTCGTTGACGCTGCCGGGTGTCAGGAAATTGCGCGCGAGCGGCTCGGCGAACAACTGCAGGGAGTCGAACCACTCCATCGATGCGATGGCAGAGAACTGCGCGAGCTGGTCCCACACGATCCAGAACCCGACCGCACCCGCTGCCAGCGAAAGCCACAGCAGCGGCACTCCGCTCAGCCATGTGAACCAGCGGAACCCGTGGAACCGGCCGTGCACGAGCTCGCGCACGATGTGAAGCCCCATCACGAGCACGAAGGCATCGGAGGCGTAGCGATGCAGGCTGCGTACGACACCGCCGAAATACCACTGGGAGCGGGACAGATGCTCGATGGAGCGATATACCCCTTCCACGCTCGTATCCAGCACCGCGTACAGGTAGATGCCGCTCGCCGCCACGATCCAGAACAGCAGGAAGCCCAGCGCGCCGAGGTGACGCCAGGGATTGGCCCGCGCGCCGAACAGACGGTCGAACAGCGCCTCCACGGCTTGCAGGCCGGAAGCTGCCGCGAGAGGGATCGTATGGAACATGCATCCTCGTCCTGCGCGATGCCGCGCAGCGAACGATTGCATGATAGGCCGTCGTTCCCGATCGTGAATTAACCTGGGTTCAGCCGTGCCGATGTCGAAACCAAGCACCGGAGAGAACACGCATGAACTCGGCACCGTGGGCTTCAGCCGTATGGCTGCGTCGCGCAGCGTGTATCTCGGCGGCTAGGTTGCTTTCGCGGCAGCCGCCCGAGTGCGCTTGAGCTCGCGGAGGAAGAACCAGGCGGTCGCCGACAGGCCGATCAGGCCGCCGGCAAGCTCGAACAGGATGGAAGAGCGGAACCGGTACGTGCCCGAAGCCGGATCGTAGACCGTGCACAGCAGCCGCACGCGACCGAGGAAGCCGCCCACCCCATCCTGCGGCGCGCCGGTGATCAACTGCTTGAGCGGCTCGACCAACTGCGGCAGTGCAAAGTCGTCTCCGTAGATCTGCCGGTACACGCGCCCTTGCGCATCCAGCACCGAGACCTGAAGGATGTGGTCGAAGCCTCGAGGGCTGGGCGTGTAGCTGAAGCCCAGGTCATCGGCGAGCGCCTCCAGCGTTTCCGGGTCGGGGCTCAGAAAATCCCACCCGGGCGTCAGCACGCCTTGCTGGCGCGCGAATGCGCGGAGCGCTTCGGGCGAGTCGAACGGGAGATTGAACCCGACGCTCGCGACGTGGAACGATTCGGGCCCCAGCGCACGCTGCGCGGCCTCCACCGCGCGCTTGAGCCTGCGTGTCGTGGCGGGGCAGACCTGGAAGCAGCCGGTGTAGATGAACTGGATCAGCAGCGGCTTGCCACGATAACTGGATAGGCTCACCCGCCGGCCGTTCGCGTCGAGTAGCGTGTACTCCCCCACGGTGCGCCCGATCGCAGACTGGCTGAGCTTGAGCGCGGTATCCGGCCGCAACGCCGAAGCGGTCTGTGCCGAGGCCTCAGCAGCGTTGACCGGGATCGAACGATCTGCGTCCGGCGTCTGCGTGTTGGCCGCGCCGGCCGACAACGGGAGTGCAGCCAGGAGCGCTACGCACCAGCCGTGAACAGCACGCAGCGCCGTGCTCACAACGTCGCATCCAGGATGGCCGCCACGAGCAGCAGGGAGAGTTGCCCGAGCGACGCGTGGAAGTTGCTCATCGCCGTCTTCGGTCCCGGGTTGCGTACGAGCTGCCAGCTCGTGGCGAGGAACCACGCGCCCCCGACGAGCGCGCCGGCGAGATAGATGCGTCCCAGACCGAGAAAAGCCGGCGCAAGCGCGGCCGCAACCAGCAGCAGCGTGTGCAGGAGGATGGCCTGCGCGCCGCGCCTGTCCCCCACGACCACAGGCAGCATCGGAACCCGCGCCGCTTCGTAGTCCTTGCGGTAGGCGATGGCCAGGCTCCAGAAGTGCGGCGGGGTCCACAGGAACAGCACCAGCGCCAGCATGAGCGGCACCGCACCGATCGCCGGATCGACGGCGGCCGCGCCCGCGAGCACAGCAAAGCTCCCGGCCAATCCACCGATCACGATGTTGAGCCACGTGCGGCGCTTGAGCCACACGGTATAGACCACAGCGTAGAAGAACGCACCGAGGAAGGTGTACAGCGCCGCCCACGGATTGAGCGCCCACCATGCCGCCGCCACTGCTCCCGCCACCAGCGCCAGGATCAACCACAGCCAGGCTCGCGTGCGGGGCAGCGCGCCGGTCACGAACGCACGCTTGCGCGTGCGCTTCATCCGGGCGTCGAGATCGCTTTCGACGTATTGATTGAATGCGCCCGCGCTCGCCGAAGAGACCAGCACCGCGAGGTAGAGCACGGCGATCTTCCATGCCGGCAGCGCGGGGCCGGGGGACACGGCGAGTCCCGCAACGGCAGTGAACGCGATCACCACACCGATGCGCAGCTTGAACAGTCCGAGCACCTGCCGCAGCATGGTTGCGAGCGGCGCGTTGTTGTAGCTCGCGGTGGTTGTGTTCATTCGTCACCTGCTGGTGAAGGGTGAAGGGCGAAGTGAAGAGGAAAGCGCCCGTGCTTGTGCGTCCGCTCTCCTCGTCTCTTGCGCCTTTAGCTGAGCCCCCAGACCTGCCCCAGGTACTTCCAGTTGATGAAGTAATACAGCACGAAGGCCACCAGGAAGACCAGCGCGAGGGTGAAGGTGCCTGGCGCGCCAAGCGAGCCCGCACCGCCACCGTGCGTCTCGATGGCGGGCGTCGGTGGCGCCATCTTGAGCGTGGAGCGCTGTGTGCTGAACGCGCCGGTCTCGATCCGCTTGCCGAACAGGATCGACCACACCGTGACGAAGATGTAGAACCCGCCACCGATTGTCGCCAACACGGCGCTCAATCCAGCCAGCGCGAGCATCAGATAGGCCGCGCCGGGGAATTCGTAAGGCAGCGCGGCACCGGCGAAGCCGATGTCCCAGTCCCGGCGTGGCACACCCAGCGTCCCCGCGCCCATGAGCACGAGCGCGAGCACGTACATCCCCAGCCCGAACACGTAAGGCTGCCACTTGGCGAGTCCCGGGAAGGCGATTTCCCGCTTGAACAAGCTGGGGACCAGGAAGTAGGTGAGCGACATGAACGCCAGCGTGGTGCCGATCACCACCGTTGCATGGAAGTGGCCCGGCACGTACAGCGTGTTGTGGATGATCATGTTGAGCTGCTCCGTGCCCATCATGACGCCGGAGATGCCGCCCAGGAAGCCGAAGCCGATGAGCGAGATGAACATGCCCGAGAACACCGGGTTGCCCCAGGGCGCTTTACGCAGCCACTCGTACAGCCCTTTCGTGAAGCCCTTGCCGCGCTGCGCGACCTCGATCGAGCCGGGCACCGTAAGCCCGTGGATCATGCTGGCCATCACCGCGAAGTACATGAAGTAGCTCGCGTTGAAGATCTTCCAGGCCGAGCTGATGCCTAGATCGGACAGCAGGTGGTGCGCGCTCGCGAGCTGCAGGAACAGGATGTAGAGCAGGAACGCGGTGCGGCTCACCTTCTCCGACATCGGCTTGGCGCCGAACACGATCGCGGCGATCGCGTACCACACGGCCACATGCGCCGCCACGTTGATCTGCTGCGAGGAGTGCCCGAACCCCCACCAGATGGTGCGGTACATCAGCGGATCGATGTAGTGGACTAGCCCCACCGACCACAGGAAAGTGGGAATCAGGATGATGGCGCCCGATGCGATCGTGAAGATCGCGATGATCGCCGCGGTCAGCGCGCCGAAGGTCACCAGCGGGATGGAGCCCTCGTAGGTCTTCTCGGCCCGCGCGACCACCAGCGTGCCGAGAAACACGAAGCAGCCGATCAGCGCGCCGACCGCGAACAGGATCAACCCGAGATAGAACGGCGGGCGCGCTCCCATCGGAACGTAGGAAGTCATCATGACGCTCGATTCGCCCTGGAAGATCGCGACGTTGGTCGTGATCGCACCGATCAGCATGAGCGCGAAGCCGAGCCAGGCCATGCGCGGCGTGGCGAGCCGGGAGCGCAGCAGCGTGGAGCTGCAGAAATACAGCACCGCGATCTCGAAGAAGATGATCCAGAACACGAGCATGTCGAGCCCATGCGCGGTGAGCGCGAGGTAGAACCACTCGGCGCTGAGCAGATGCACCGCCGGCCAGCGGGTAAGTGCCACCAGCAACGCCAGCACGCCGCCCACGAGCAGGAAGACCACGCCGGCCACGGCGTTGGCCTTCATCAGCATTTCGGCGTCGCGGTTGTACTGCAAGCCGCTGCCGGAATCGACCCGGAACAATGCGTTGAGTGCCATGACTCTCGCTCCTATTTCTTGTCGACCACGTACAGGCGGCCCACCATCGTGCTGTGCCCGATGCCGCAGTACTCGTTGCACACGACCCCGTAGGTGCCGGACTGGTTCGGCGTCACCGTGACCACCATCTCGTAGCCGGGGACGACCTGCAGGTTGATGTTGGAGGGCTGGAGCGAGAACCCGTGCTGGTAGTCCATGGAGGACAGATGCAGGCGATAGCTCTGGCCGTTCTCCAGTTCCAGGATTGGCCACCAGGCCCACAGGCGTGCGATCAGGTAGACGTCGCTGCCCGCCGGCGGATGCGCCACTGGAATTTTTTGGTCGGTCTCCGTGCGCACGGTGTACTTGTCCACCATCTCCTGGGCTTTCTTCTGGTAGTTCTCCGCGGAGATGCGATAGGCTTCGTTGGACAGGTTCTGCTTACCGAACACATGCCAGTACGGCATCATGAAGAACAGCACCAGTGCCCAGACGAACGCGATGGCAATCCAAGTGAGCTCGATCTTGTCGAGCGGCTGCTTCCACCAGATGCGCTTGGACGGGGGAAGAATGGCACTCATGGGAAGGCTCCAGCGAAAGACGGGAGGCGGTTACTTGGCGATCGGAATCGCCACGATTTCCATGATCCCCCAGATGATGTAGAAGACGGCGGGGATCGCGACCCCGAGAAAGAGCAGCAGAAACGGGTTCTCCAGCACGTGTTGCATGATCGGAATGCGCTCCTCCGCTTCTTCCGGCGGGGGGCGCTGTGTCGCATCGGCTGGGTTCGCCATGACGCCTCCTTTACGATCGTGTCGAGAGAAACGCTCGCCCGGCCACGCGACGCACGTGGCGCACTCGAGCCAGCTTGCACGTGCAATCTACGCGGCCGCCGCCGGAAAGAAATTCATTCAGGTTCAGGTTTTTCCACAAACCGCGGCGCCATCGGGACGCTCGGTTAGAATCGCGGCATGGGCCAATCGATGAGCGTGCAGGCGAGCGCCGCGACGTCGGGAACCGATGTGTCCGGGCACCGGCAGGTGGCGGCTTGGCTGTTCGCGTGTTGCGCGCTGGTCTTCGCGATGGTGGTAGTGGGCGGCATCACTCGGCTCACCCATTCGGGTCTGTCGATGGTCGAATGGCAGCCGATCGTGGGGACGATTCCTCCGCTCGATGCAGCGCAGTGGCAAGAGGTCTTCGAGAAGTATCAGCAGACCCCCGAATACCGGAAGGTCAATCGCGGCATGTCGCTCGCACAGTTCAAGAGCATCTTCTGGTGGGAATACTTCCATCGCCTCCTGGGTCGGGCGATCGGGGTGGTGTTCTTCGTGCCGTTTCTGTACTTCATTGTGCGAGGCAGGCTCGACCGCAGATTGGCGCCGGGGCTGATCGGGATCCTCCTGCTCGGTGCATTGCAGGGCGCGCTCGGCTGGTACATGGTCGCCAGCGGTTTGGTGGACGATCCGCGAGTGAGCCAGTACCGGTTGACGGCCCACCTGGGGATGGCGTTTCTGATCTTCGCCGCGATGTTTTCGACCGCGCTCGGCTTGGTTGCGGCGGCGCGGTCTCCGGCTGACTCCGCGCGGCGCCGCCTGCGGCGTTATGCACTGAGCTTGAGCGCGCTGATCTTCCTGATGGTGCTGTCGGGCGGCATGGTCGCAGGGATCCGTGCTGGGCTCTCCTACAACACCTTCCCGCTAATGAACGGCCACATGCTGCCGCCGGAGTATCTGATGCTTCAGCCCTGGTGGAGCAACCTGTTCAACAACATGGCCGCCGTGCAATTCAACCACCGGCTGATCGCGTGGCTGCTGTTCATCCTCATCCCGCTGTTCTGGCTTGCTTCACGCAAGGTGCAGCTCACGCCCCGCGCCCGCTTGGCTTGCGACATGCTCCCGCCGGCGTTGGCGCTCCAGATCACGCTAGGGATCTCTACGCTTCTGCTGGTCGTGCCTGTATCGCTTGCAGCGGCGCATCAGGCGGGCGCGATGCTGCTGTTTTCCACTGCGCTATGGGCCAGCCACGAGCTGCGCTGATCGGGCTGTTCGGGCTGTTCGGGCCGTAGCGGCATTCATGCTGCGCTGCCTGCACGCGCTTGCCTAACGTGAGTTCGGATGCACAAGTCCCTGCGAGCGGCATCGAGCCGGGTCACGCTGCGCGTGTGGGCCGTATCCTGCGGCGACTCGCGCTTGCCGGAGCGGTGATGATGGCACTGCTTGGTTCCGTGAGCGCCTACCTGCGGCTGAGCGCGGCTGGACTCGGATGCGTCCCCTGGCCCGCGTGTTATCAGGAGCGCTCCGCACCGCTCGAGCGCCAGCACCATCCGGTCGCACGTCTCACTCACCGCGCGCTCGCCGCAGGCCTGGGGATCCTGGTCGTCGTGATCGCGCTCGCAGCCGCGGCGATGCGGCCGAGGCGCGCCGCGGTGATGTGGGCAGCGCTGCTCGCATTGGGATTGACGGTCTTGCTCGCCATCCTGGGCCGCGCTACGCCAACGGCGACGGGCGCCGGCGTCGCGGCTGCCAATCTGCTCGGCGGCATGGCCATGGCCGCCCTGCTCTGGTGGCTGGCCCTGCACGCCACGCCTGCGCGGGCACGAGCCCACGAGCGCCTGCAATGGCCGGCGATCACGATGCTGGCGCTGGTGCTGCTCCAGGTGTTACTCGGCGCGCTGATCAGCACGAACCGGGCGGCCCTTGCCTGTCCGACGCTGCCGCTGTGCGCCGAGGCGCACGGCGGAGTGCCGGCGGCGCTGCACGTCGCGCACCGGATCCTCGCGGGCGCGCTTGTGCTCGCCGCCGGTGTCGTCGCCACCATTTATGCCCGGAGCGGCGGCGGACGCTTCCGGCTCGCCATAGCCCTTGCCGCACTGGTGGTTGTCCAGGCTGCAGCCGGCGCGATGATGGTGGGATCGGGCTTTCCCCTCGGCCTCGCGCTCGTGCATCACGCGGGAGCGCTGCTGCTTTTGCTTGCCGCCGTCTGGATGCTAAGCGCCTGAGTTCGGCGGTCGCGCCGGCGCGAGGCTGTGGCAGAATGGCGCAGCCCGCATGAAGCCCCGCACCACGCTCCGTGCATCGGTGCGCCGCCGTGAAGACGGAAATCAAAGTAACCACGTTCCTCGCCAACCTGCCGCTGTTCAAGGAAACGGCGGCCGAGGAGATCGAGCGCATTGCGCAGGGCACACGCGCGCTGCACCTCACCCGGGGTGAGATCCTGTTCCACCGCGGCGATCCCTGCGAGGGCTTCCACCTGGTCGTCTACGGACAGGTCAAGCTCGCCATCACCTCGCCGCAAGGGGCGGACAAAGTGGTGGAGGTCATCGGCCCGGGCATGAGCTTCGGCGAGGCCGTGATGTTCCTGGAGAAGCCCTACCCGGTTTACGCCCAGACGCTGGCGGACAGCCTGCTGCTGCACGTGAGCAAGAGCGTGGTGTTCGCCGAGATCGAGCGCAACCCGGGGTTCTCGCGCCGCCTCCTGGGCGGATTGAGCCGCCGGCTGCACGGGTTGGTGAGCGACGTGGAGGCCTATTCGCTGCGCTCGGGCGCGCAGCGGGTGATCGGTTATCTGCTGCGCGACGTCCAGGTTTCCGACGCCGCCGGGGGTGAGGTCACGTTACCGATCAGCAAGGGAGTCATCGCGTCGCGCCTGAACCTCACTCCGCAACACTTCTCCCGCATCCTGCACGAGCTGACCGCGCAGGGATTGATCGCGGTGCAGGGCCGCACCGTGCGGATCACCGATCTGGCGCGCCTGCGCGCCTACGACTGACTCAGCCGGCGAGCGTGACCTCAGGCTCGACCTCGAGCTCGGCCAGCGATTTGATCTCCAGGCTCACGCCGAGGTTGCGCCACTCCCGCACCTCCACCTTCAGTGCAGCGGCCGTCAGCGGGTTGTCACGTAACCAGTCCACGTCCAGCTTGACCCGGTAGTCGGGGCCCTTGCAGTGGGCCTCGATCGCAGGCAGCCGGGCGTTGACCCGGCTGCGGTAGAACAACACGGCCAGACGCAGCGCGATGACCATGGCCACCTCCACCTCGCCGCCGAGCAACCCGCGCATCTTTTCCAGGGAGCCCCGATGGGCCAGCACGAGGATGGACAGTCGGTTCTGCTCCATCTTGGAGAACCCGGGCATGTCGGCATGGCTCAGGATGTATGCCGAGTGCTTGTGGTAGCCGCTGTGCGCCACGGTGAGCCCGATCTCGTGCAGCCGCGCGGCCCAGGACAGGCATTGAACCAGGTTCTCTTCCCCGATGTGCAGATCGCCCGCGAACTGGCGGAACAGCGACAGGGCAAGCTGCTCGACACGTCGAGCCTGGCCCGGATCCACGTGGTAGCGCTTCATGAACTGGACCACGCTGGCGTCGCGCATGTCGTGGTGATGGAAGCGCCCCAGCATGTCGTAGAGGATGCCCTGGCGCATCGCGCCGCTCGCAACCGTCATCCGCGGCACCTTCAACTCGGAGAAGATGGCGGCCATGATGGCGAAGCCGCCCGGCAGCACCGGCACGCGGTCGGGCCTAAGTCCCGGAAGAGAGATGCGGTCCACATCTCCCGCCTTGAGCATGGCCGCGCGCAGGCGGTCGAGCCCCTGCTGCGTGATGCCTCCGTCGGACCAGCCGTTTGCCTCCAGGATGTCGGCGAGCGCGGCCGCCGTACCTGACGAGCCCACCGCCTCCTTCCAATGCCCGGCAGAGAACTCCTTGGCGATGGTCTGCAGCTCGATGCGCGCGGCCAACTCCGCTTGCTTCATGTTGCTCTTGGACAACCGGCCGCTGGGAAAGAACCGCAGGCTGTAGCTGACGCAGCCCATATACAGGCTCTCGAGCTTTTGCGGCCGATAGCCGCTCCCGATGATGCACTCGGTGGAACCGCCGCCGATGTCCGCCACCAAACGCCGGCTCTGCGTCGCCGGAAGGCTGTGCGAGACACCGAGGTAGATCAGCCGCGCTTCCTCGCGTCCGGCGACGATTTCGATCGGAAATCCGAGCGCGGCTTCGGCCTTGACCAAGAACTCTCTGGCGTTCTTCGCCACGCGCAACGTATTGGTCCCCACGGCGCGCACCGCCTCGGGCGGCAGCCCGCGCAGCCGCTCGCCGAAGCGCTTGAGGCAGTCCAAGGCGCGCATCTGGGAGGCATCGTCCAGCCGCTTGTCGGTGCCCAGGCCGCCCGCGAAGCGCACCGGCTCGCGCAAGGAATCCAGCGGGTAGATCTGATCGTCCACCACCCGCGCCATCTGCAACCGGAACGAGTTGGAGCCCAGGTCGACTGCAGCGAGCGTGGAGAACTCGGTCATCGGCACAGCGCGCCGCTCATCGGAGATCGGCCGCGGAACGGGAGCCCGGTGTAGGTCGTCATTGCGCTGCGTGCTGCCCGCGGCCGCCGTGGCGCGCCGCTTCAGGCCATGATCTCCCGTTCGATTTCCTCGAGCGTGACATGCCGCACATCCTTGCCCTTCACCATGTAGATCACGTACTCGGAGATGTTCTTGGCATGGTCTCCGATGCGCTCGAGGGCCTTGGCGATGAATAGGATCTCGATCGAGGCGGAAATGGTGCGCGGGTCCTCCATCATGAAGGTGATGAGCTGGCGCAGGATGGCGCGGAACTCGTCGTCCACATGCTGGTCGGTGCGCACCACCTCGGCCGAGCCGCTGACGTCGAGCCGGGCGAAGCAGTCGAGCGACTTGCGCAGCATCTCGAGCGCCAGGTTGGCCATGCGCCGGATCTCCACATAGCGTGGCTGCTGCACTCTGTCGACGGAGTTCACCATCTTGGCCATGCGGGCGATCTTGGCGGCCTCGTCGCCGATGCGCTCGAGATCGGTGATGGTCTTGACCACCATCATGATCAGGCGCAGATCGCCGGCGGCGGGCTGGCGCCGCGCGATGATGGTGCTGCAGTCCTCGTCGATGCCGACCTCCATCGCGTTGACCTTGTGGTCGTTGGCCACGATCGTGCCGCACAGCTCCAGGTCGGCGCTCACCAGCGCGTCCACGGCCAGGGTCACCTGCTGTTCCACGAAGCCGCCCATCTGCAGAACGCGGGCGCGCAGAGACTCCAGCTCCTGGTCGAACTGCTTGGATGTATGTTCGTTGCTTGACATCTGCCTGCCTCCTTCGGCGCCCCGGATCCCGATCCCGGCACGCCAGTGTAGCCGTGCTACGTGACGATTGGTTTGCAGCCCTGGGCCTTACCGGCTCACCGCCTGGCCATGGTCTGGACCCCTGCGGGAGTGCCGAGCAACAGCAGGTCGGCCGGCCGGCGGGCGAACAGCCCGTTCGTAACCACTCCGGCGATCTGGTTGATCTGCGCCTCCAGCGCGACCGGGTCCGGGATCGCGAGCCCGTGCACATCCAGGATCACGTTGCCGTGATCGCTGGTGAAGCCCTGCCGCAGCTCGGGGTGACCGCCGAGCTTGACCAGCTCACGCGCTACGTAGCTGCGGGCCATCGGGATCACCTCGACCGGCAGCGGAAAGCGCCCCAACACCTCGACCAGCTTGCTGGCATCGGCGATGCACACGAACCGGTCCGCGACCGCGGCCACGATCTTCTCGCCCGTCAACGCGCCACCGCCGCCCTTGATCATCATGAGGCTGCGCATGACCTCGTCGGCGCCGTCGACGTATATCGGCAGCTGCGCGACCGCGTTGAGATCGAAGACCCGGATCCCAAGGCCCTTGAGCCGCTCGGTCGAAGCGCGTGAGCTGGACACCGTGCCCTGGATGCGGCCCTTGATCTTGGCCAGCTCGTCGATGAAGAAGTTGACGGTCGAGCCGGAGCCGACGCCGACCACCGCGTCCCACGGAACATGCTCGAGCGCCGCGCGCGCCGCTTCCAGCTTGAGTGCGTCCTGATCGATCAACCCGCGATGTCCTCTGGTGGGTTACAGTTCGTCTAAGGATAACGAGAGCGCAGCCATTCCACAATTCGGACGCGAATTCTGCGGCCGAGAACACGAGATCGATGAGAACCGACTACCTGGAACGCATCCTCAAGGCGAAGGTGTACGACGTTGCGGTGGAAACTCCCCTGGAGATGGCGCCCGGCCTGTCCGCCCGTCTCGCAAACACCCTGCTGCTCAAGCGCGAAGACGTGCAGCCGGTGTTTTCCTTCAAGCTGCGCGGCGCCTACAACAAGATGGCGAACCTGCCGGCGCCGAGCCTGCGCCGGGGCGTGATCTGCGCGTCCGCGGGCAATCACGCCCAGGGCGTGGCCTATGCGGCGCAACGGCTCGGCTGCAAGGCGACGATCGTGATGCCCGCCACAACGCCTCAGATCAAGGTCTCCGCGGTGGCGGCGCGAGGCGCCCGCGTCGTGCTGACCGGGGACACCTACGACGACGCCTACGCGCATGCCAGCGCGCTCGCAAAGCGGGAGAAGCTCACCGTCGTACACCCGTACGACGACCCGGACGTTATTGCCGGACAGGGAACGATCGCGATGGAGATCCTGCGCAGCCACAGTGGACCGATCGAAGCGATCTTCGTCGCGGTCGGCGGCGGGGGGCTCATCTCCGGCATCGCCGCCTACGTCAAGCGGCTGCGTCCGGAGATCAAGATCGTCGGCGTGGAGCCGATAGATGCGGACGCGATGGCGCAGTCGTTGCGAGCCGGCCACCGCGTCCGCCTGGCGCAGGTGGGGCTGTTCGCGGACGGCGTCGCGGTCAAGCAGGTGGGCAAGGAGACGTTCCGGCTGTGCCGGCAGCTCGTGGACGAGATGGTGCTGGTGAACAACGACGACATCTGCGCGGCGATCAAAGACGTGTTCGAGGACACGCGCTCGATTCTGGAGCCGGCCGGCGCGCTATCGGTAGCCGGCGCCAAGGCCTGGGTGGAGCGCCGCGGCACGCGCGGCAGCACGCTGGTCGCTGTCGCGTGCGGCGCCAATATGAATTTCGATCGCCTGCGTTTCGTGGCTGAGCGTGCCGAGCTCGGAGAGCACCGCGAGGCGATCCTGGCGGTGACGATCCCGGAACGACCCGGCAGCTTCAAGCGCTTCTGCTCGCTGATCGGGACGCGCAACGTGACCGAATTCAACTACCGCTACGCCGACTCGGAGCGTGCCCGCGTATTCGTAGGTCTGTCGATCCAGAATCGGGAGGAAATCCTGCGTCTGGTACGACACCTGCAACGCCATGGCCTGGATACCGAGGATTTCAGCGAGAACGAGATGGCCAAGCTGCACATCCGACACATGGTGGGAGGCCACTCTCCGCAGGTGAAGGACGAGATGGTCTACCGGTTCGAGTTCCCCGAGCGCCCCGGTGCGCTCATGAACTTCCTCGATCGGATGAGCCACGACTGGAACATCAGCCTGTTCCACTACCGCAACCACGGCGCCGACTACGGCCGGGTCCTGGTCGGGATGCAGGTGCCGCGGCGGGAAAAGACCGCCTTCCGCGCGTTTCTGAAGCAGCTCAACTACCGCTATTGGGACGAGACCGCGAATCACGCCTACCGGCTGTTCTTGGGCTAGATCTCAGCATGAACCCCGTTGCAGCTCACGAACCATGAGACAATCCGTCGCGCGCAGACGCCGGCCGTCGATTGAAAACAGAATGAAAAAAGCGATCGGCACCATCCTGTTGTGCTGTACCGCCGCCGCGGCGGATGCGGGCTTTGCGATCACCCCCGATGAGGCCTTCCTGCAGGCCCGGGATGCCTTCCAGAGAGGCAACATCGAGCGCCTGTCGCGCCTCGCACCCGAGCTGCACGACTACCCCCTCTACCCCTACGTTGCCTATTGGCTGCTCCGTACGCGGCTCACGGACGCGGGCGCGCCCACGATCGAGGCTTTCCTCTCCGACTATCGGGACACACTCGTCGCGGAGCGCTTGCGCAGCGACTGGCTCAAGCTGCTCGGCCACAACCAGGACTGGCAGGGCTTCGAGCGCGACTACCGAGGCCTCACAATCGACGATCCTGAGCTCACCTGCTATGCCTTGCAGGCGCGGCTCGCTTTGCACAACGACCAGGGCGCATTGCGCGACGCCCGCGCCCTCTGGTTCACCGGCGGCACGCAGCCCGACAGCTGCGGCCCGCTGTTCGAGGCGATGCTGCGCCAGCGCCTGCTGGAAGAAGACGACGTCTGGGCGCGCATCCGCCTTGCGTTGGAAGCGGGAAACATCAGCTTCGTGCAGCAGCTCATGGGGTATCTGCCGCCCGGCACCCGCCCCGACGCGCGGCAGTTCGCGGCCGCCGCCCGTAATCCGCAGCGCTTCCTCGAGCGGCGGCCCGCCAAGCTCAAGACGCGCGCCGACCGAGAGCTGACGATGTTCGCCGTGGTCCGCCTGGGCCAAACGCTGCCGGCCGTGGCGACCACCCGCTTCGAGAGGATGCAAGCGCAATTCTTCGCCGAAGAGCAAGCCTACGTCTGGAGCCAGCTCGCGGTAGCGGGAGCGATGAAGCATCGTCGGGAGGCGCTAGATTGGTTCGCCCGTGGCGGCGATCGCCTCACCGACCGGCAGCTCAACTGGAAGGTGCGCGCCGCGCTGCGCGAGCAGGAGTGGAGGACGGTGATCGCTGCGGTGGACGCCATGTCGCCCAAGGAGCAGGCGCTGCCGGTATGGCGCTACTGGAAAGCACGGGCTCTGATCGCCACGGGGCGTACGTCGGACGGCAACGCTGTGCTCGCGCCGTTGTCCTTCGATCGTAGCTTCTACGGCCAGCTCGCGATGGAGGAGCTGGGCACCAACCTCACCGAAGCACCGGAGCCGTACCGTCCCAGTGCGGAAGAGGTCACCGCGATCGAGCATCAGCCCGGGATCCAGCGGGCGATCAAGTTCTACGAGCTCGGGTTGCGGTATGAAGGCGCGCTGGAGTGGGGCTGGACCACCCGCGGCTTTAGCGACAAAGAGCTGCTCGCGTCGGCCGAGGTCGCCCGTCGGGCCGGCTGGTACGAGCGGGCCATCGACACGGCCGAGCGCACGCAAGGGTTGCACGACTTCACTCTGCGCTACCCCGCGCCATACCGGGAAGTGGTGCACGCCTACGCCCAACAACTCGATCTCGACGAAGCCTGGGTCTACGGCCTGGTGCGCCAGGAGAGCCGCTTCGCGGCCGATGCCCGCTCCAACGCCGGCGCCGTCGGCCTCATGCAGCTCATGCCCACCACCGCTCGGGCCGTGGCCAAGCGGCTCGGCATCCCCGGCGTCGATCGCTACTCGGTGCACACGGTCGACACCAACATCAGCCTCGGCAGCTACCATCTACGCGAGCTGATGGACGCGCTGGGCAACCAGCCGGTGCTGGCCTCCACCGCCTATAATGCCGGCACGAGCCGGGCTCGCGACTGGCGTGCGGATCGGCCGCTCGAGGGAGCGATTTACACGGAGACCATTCCCTTCAGCGAGACGCGCGACTACGTCCGCAAGGTCATGAGCAACACGATGTACTACGCGCGCCTGTTCGGAACTCAGTTCGCGTCGCTCAAGCAGCGCCTGGGCCAGATCGAGGCCAAACCGCTGGCAAACGACTGATTCGGTCGTTGCGCCGGAAGGCGCGAAAGTGCGACGCCCGGTAAGATCGTCGTTTGTACGCGATTCGGCCATGCAGCCTTGCAACGAATGTCTCCTCACCGGCCCGGCGTGTAGTTTTGCCCGCCGGCCTGCCACAGCCTGGCTCACTGGCCACGGCAAGCTGGCTTGCACCAAAACCGGAGCCGATAGGCCGACCCCGTCTCACCTCCAGTGGAGGGCGAGATGAAGCCATCTTCGGTTTGCGTCCTCGGGGGCTCGGGCTTTATCGGGCAGCACGTGGTGCGGCGGTTGGCAGCCCAGGGAGTCTTTGTCCGTGTGCCCACGCGGCGGCGAGAGCGAGCGAAGGAACTGATCCTGTTGCCCACGGTGGAAGTGATCAACGCCGACGTGCATGACCCTCCCACGCTGCAGCGGCTGATCGCGCCGGTCGATGCCGTCGTCAACCTCGTGGGCATCCTGCACGAAGCGGGCGAGGACACCTTCGAGCGCGACCACGTCCAGCTACCGCGCAAGATTGCCGACGCGTGCCGGGAGGCCGGAGTCGCACGGCTGGTGCATCTGAGCGCGTTGGGCGCCGCGTTCGATGCTCCCAGCGCTTACCTCCGCTCGAAGGCGGAGGGTGAGGGTCAGATCCACACGGCGCAGGCCAGAGGCAGTCACACCACCATCTTCCGGCCGTCGGTGGTGTTCGGTCCCGGGGACCGGTTCCTCAACCTCTTCGCTTGGCTGGCGCGGATGCTGCCGTTTCTCGTGCTTGCGTCGCCACAAGCCCGGTTTCAGCCGGTCTTCGTGGGGGACGTGGCACGGGCCGTCACGGATTGCTTGGCCGATCCGCGCACGTTCGGCCGCAGCTATGACCTGTGCGGGCCCAAGACCTATACGTTGCGGCAACTCGTCGAATACGTTTGCAGGACCCTGGATCTGCGCCGGCCGATCCTCGGATTGGGCCCCTCGCTGTCGATCCTGCAGGCCACCTTGCTGGAGCACCTGCCGGGCCGGCTGATGACCCGGGACAACGTGTATTCGATGCAGGTGGACAGCGTGTGCGAGTGCGCCTTCCCCGACTGGTTGCCCATCGCTCCGACGCCGCTCGAGGCGGTTGTCCCCACTTACCTGGCAGGGGTCACACCACGCAGACGGTATCGGTGGTTCCGCTTCCGGGCACGACGCTGAGGATCGTCTAGCGATGTCTCGGTACACCCTGGTAATCGGCAACAAGAACTACTCGTCCTGGTCGCTGCGCTCCTGGCTTCTGCTGAAGCAGTCAGGCATCGAGTTCCAGGAAGTGCGTGTCCCGCTGTATACCGGCGCGTATAAGGACGAGCTGCGCAAGTACTCACCATCGGGGAAGGTCCCGGTGCTGCTCGACGGGCAACTGGCCGTCTGGGACTCGTTGGCCATCGCCGAATATCTTGCCGAGCAACACCCGGAGCTCGGTCTATGGCCTGCCAACCCGGCTCGCCGCGCGCTCGCTCGCTCCATCAGTGCGGAGATGCACTCGGGGTTTTCGGCGCTGCGCTCCAACATGAGCATGAACTGCCGCGGGCACTTCCCCGGGCGCGGCCGCACGGTGGAGGTGGCGGCGGATATCGACCGCATCCAGCGCATCTGGACCGACTGCCTCGCGCAAGCCCCCGGTGGCGGCCCGTTCCTTTTCGGGAGCTTCGGCATCGCCGACGCCATGTTCGCTCCCGTGGTGTTGCGCTTCAAGACCTATGTCGTGCAACTTCCCGTCTCGGCGCAGCGCTATGCCGATGCCATTGTGGCGCTCGCGCCGCTCAAGCAGTGGATCGAGGCGGCCAGGGCGGAGACCGAGGTGATCCCCGCCTTCGAGCCGGCGGCCACGCCCTGAGCGCGCGCACGCGCTGACCGTGAAGATCTACCGCGTGGGCGGCTCGGTACGCGACGAGCTGCTCGGGCTGCAGGTCGCCGACCACGACTACGTGGTCGTCGGCAGCGACGCCGAGGAGATGGCGCGACTGGGCTTTCGGCCGGTAGGCAAAGACTTCCCGGTGTTCCTGCATCCGGAAACACACGAGGAGTACGCGCTTGCGCGCACTGAGCGCAAGACGGCGCGGGGGTACAAAGGCTTCAGCGTCTACGCTGCACCGGAGGTGACACTGGAGCAGGACCTGGCGCGGCGTGACCTCACCATCAACGCCATCGCGCGCGACGAGCATGGCAACCTGATCGACCCATACGGCGGCGCGCGCGACCTGAAGGCGGGTATTCTGCGTCACGTCAGCGCCGCTTTCGTCGAAGACCCGGTGAGGATCTTGCGCGTCGCGCGGTTCGCAGCCCGCTTCGCCTTCGAGATCGCGCCCGAGACGCTGCAGCTGATGCGCCGCATGGTGCACGAAGGCGAGGTGGACCATCTGGTTCCCGAACGCGCTTGGCAGGAGCTCGCACGCGGATTGATGGAGCAGCGCCCCTCGCTGATGATCGAGGCGCTGCGCGCCTGCAACGCGTTGCGCCGCGTGCTGCCCGAAATCGATGCGCTGTTCGGCGTTCCGCAGCCGCCGGAGCATCATCCGGAGGTCGATACAGGTCTGCACCTGCTGCTGGTGATCGACTACGCGGCGGCTCGCGGTTTCTCGCTGGCGGTACGCTTTGCCGCGCTCATGCATGACGTTGGCAAGGGGACTACGCCACCGGCCGACTGGCCGCGGCACATCGGTCACGAGAGCGCGGGCGTCAAGCTCGTCGAACAGGTCTGCGCGCGGCTGCGCGTGCCGACGGACTGCGGCGAGCTGGCGCGGCTAGTGGTACGCCATCACGGTGAGGTGCATCGTGCTCAGGAGCTGCGGGCATCGACCATCGTCAAGCTGCTGGAGAGGACCGACGCATTCCGGCGCCCGGAGCGATTCGAGCGGATGCTCGAGGCCTGTGCCTGCGACTACCACGGAAGGACGGGCTTCGAGCCTCGTCCGTATGTCCCGGCGCAGCGGCTGCGCACTGCGCTGGCTGCCGCGGTCTCTGTGGATGCCGGTGCCATCGCGCAACAGATGGTCGAGCCGCGCAAGATCGCCGCTGCGGTCCACGAGGCCCGCGTGCATGCCGTCAAGCAAGCACTGGCCGCAAGCGGCCACGCCTCGGACTGAAGCTGCGCGCGGAGCCCACGGAGCGGCCTGTCTCGGGTCCGCTGCGTGCACCAATCAGCGCAGCAGGTAGAACAACCAGGTCATCAGCGCCGAGAGCAGCATCGACGAGGCGAGCGGGAAGCGGTACTCGCGACCGTTGCGTACGACGCGGATATCGCCGGGCAGGCGCCCCAGGCCGATGCGCCGCAGCCAGGGCGTGAGAGCTCCGAGCATCAAGATCGCCAGCACAAGCACTAGCAGCCACTTCAGCATGGCACATCCTCCCTACGAGCAATTCTAGGGGCTTTTCCGTAGAATCGCGCTTCCTCACTCGGCAGCCGAATCCTTCCCGCCTGGAGCCCGCGTTGATCGACCTCTACACCTGGTCCACTCCCAACGGCCGCAAGGTTTCGATCATGTTGGAGGAATGCGCATTGCCCTACCGCGTGCATCCCATCGACATCGGCAAGGGCGACCAGTTCACTCCCGAGTTCGTCGCGATCAATCCGAACAGCAAGATTCCGGCAATCGTCGATCAGCGAGGACCTGAGGGCAGTCCTTACCCCTTGTTCGAATCCGGCGCGATCCTCCTTTACCTCGCTTGGAAGACGGGGCGTTTTCTGCCCACACCCGTTGTGCGCCAGTTTCACACGATCCAGTGGCTCATGTTCCAGATGGGCGGTGTGGGACCGTTCTTCGGGCAAGCGCATCACTTCTTGCGCAACGCTCCCGAGCCGGTGCCCTATGCCATCCAACGCTACACGAAAGAGACGCTGCGGCTGTACGGGGTGATGAACAGCCACCTGGAACATCACGAGTATCTGGCCGATGTGTACTCGGTCGCTGACATCGCCACCTACCCCTGGGTCGCCCGGCATGAATGGCACAAGGTCGATCTCGAGGAGTTTCCTGCGGTCAAGCGGTGGTTCGATGCGATCGGGGCGCGACCAGCGGTCCAGGCGGGGATGAAGGTGCCACAGGTCGTGCGCTGAGGCGGAGCGCGGCCCCGACCCGGGGCGTAAAGTTTCGGCGTTTTCTGCCGATCTGCAGTGTTCGGCCGGGCGAGGACTCGGTGCCACGCCCGACGAACGCCCCATGAGCGACTCGCTCCCCCAGCAGATCGGCAAGTACCCCATCAGCCGCGAGATCGGGCGGGGTGCGACCAGCGTCGTCTACCTGGCCCGCGACCCCTTCGCCAACCGCGAGGTCGCAATCAAGGTCCTCAAGAACCCCGACCTGGAGGACACCGACGTCAACCGACGCTTCCGCAAGGTGTTCCTCAACGAAGCGGCATTGGTCGGCAAGCTGTTCCACCCGCACATCCTCGGCATCTACGACGCTGTCAGCGAGCAGCGGCAGAGCTACATCGTCATGGAGTACGTCGCGGGCAAGACCCTCGAGTACTACTGCGAGGCCTCCACGCTCTTGCCCGTGAGCAAAGTGGTCGAGATCGTCTTCAAGTGCAGCCTCGCGCTCGCTTTCGCACAGCGGCACGGTGTGATCCACTGCGATATCAAGCCGGCGAACATCCTGATCAGTGATGACACCAACATTAAGATCAGCGACTTCGGCGCCGCTCAGTACGACGAAGCCCAGCACACCCACCTCCAAGGGATCGGCTCTCCCGCCTACATGTCGCCGGAGCAGGTCCAGGACAAAGAGGTGACGTTTCACACCGACATCTACTCGCTCGGCGTGGTGATGTACCAGATGCTGACGGGCAAATTGCCCTTCCGGGCCTCGACCAAGGCGAGCCTGCTGTATCAGGTCGTCAACATCGCGCCCGTGCCGCCCAGCACCTTCCGGCGCGAGGTGTCCGGCGACCTCGATCGCGTGGTGCTGCGCTGCCTGGAAAAGACGCCGGAGGCACGCTACGCCACCTGGGCCGATTTCTCGCGGGAACTCACGCATTCCTACCGCAACCTGGAAACGCCGGTCGACACCGTCACCGACACCGAGAAGTTCAGCGCCCTGAAGGGCCTCGCCTTCTTCCGGGAGTTCCGGGATCAGGAGTTGTGGGAGCTGCTGCACATCACGTCCTGGCGTAAATTCCTGGTCGACCAGGTCGTCATCCGCGAGGGCGACAGCGGTGACCGCTTCTATGTCATCACCAGTGGCGAAGCCAAGGTGAGCAAAGCCGGGCGGCTGCTGAACATCTTGCGCCCAGGAGACTGCTTCGGCGAGATGCTCTATTTCAACGAGACCCAAACGCTGCGCTCGACCACCATCACGTCGCTTTCGCCCCTGTCGGTGATCGAGATCAAAGCGTCGGATCTGTCCCAGGCGTCGGACAAGCTGCAGAAGGAGATGAACAAGTCATTCCTCCGCATCCTCATCGACCGGCTCACCTGGGCAAACAATCGCCTGTCAGCCGCGTAGCCAGCGGGATGCGGTGATCGGTGAGGAGCGAGAGCTGCACACCCGCACTGCGATCTCGCCGTTGCGCGGCGAGGGGTACGACTCTTCACCCTTCACTCTTCAGTCTTCACGCGCCGCTACGGCACCAGCACGGCCGCGCCCCGCAGCCTTCCCTCCCTGAGCTTCGCCAGCGCGTCGTTCGCCTGACCCAGAGGCAGTACCTCGACCTCGGTGCGCACCGGCACCTTCGGCGCCAGCGCTAGGAACTCCTCGCCGTCACGCCGGGTGAGGTTTGCCACCGACAGGACGCTGCGCTCGCCCCAGAGGATCCGGTAAGGGAACGACGGGATGTCGCTCATATGGATGCCAGCGCAGACCACGCGCCCGCCTTTATCGACGGCACGTAGTGCCGCCGGTACGAGCGAACCAACCGGTGCAAACAGGATCGCGGCATCCAACGCGGCCGGGGGCGGCTCGGTTGAGACACCAGCCCACACGGCACCGAGCTCTCGTGCAAACGACTGGGCCTCGACATCGCCTTGCCGGGTAAACGCATAGACCTCGCGCCCCTGGAACCGCGCGACCTGGGCCACGATGTGGGCGGCCGCCCCGAAGCCATAGATACCTAGCCGGTTGGCATCGCCCGCCATTCTGAGTGCGCGATAGCCGATCAGCCCGGCGCACAGCAGCGGCGCAGCTTGCACGTCGTTGTATTCAGGCGGCAGCCGAAAGCAGTACCGCGCATCGGCGGCGACGAACTGGGCATACCCGCCATCGATATGATAGCCGGTGAAGCGCGCCTGCCCGCACAAGTTCTCCCGGCCAGACCGGCAGTAGCCGCACTGGCCGCAGGTGTAACCGAGCCACGGGACGCCGACCCGATCGCCGAGCGCGAAGCCCTCTACGTCTGAGCCGATGTCCACGACGCGCCCGACAATCTCGTGGCCGGGCGTGAGCGGCAGTTGCGCTTCAGGGAGGTCGCCATCGACGACATGCAGGTCGGTTCGGCACACGCCGCACGCGAGGACCTGGAGCACGAGCTGCCCCGGCGCCCGCTCAGGCCTGGAAACCTGCGTCGGGACTAACGGTGCGCCGATCCGGCGCAGCTGCATCGCCTGCATCTCATCTCCGCGGACGCGTGCTCAATCCCGAGTAGGACGAGACTGAAGCGCTAGAATAGCGCGCTTTGCGCGAGGACCTGATCTGGAAGCGATTCTCGTCTCGATTGGCCTGGTCGCCCTGGCGGAGATGGGCGACAAGACCCAGCTCCTCTCCTTCCTGCTTGCAGGGCGGCTGCGCAGCCGCTGGGCCATTGTTTTCGGTATCCTGATCGCCACGCTGCTCAATCATGCTCTGGCCGGCAGCGTGGGCTATCTCCTGGCAGAGTGGATATCGGGTGATGCGTTGATCTGGGTCACCGGCCTGGCTTTCATTGGATTCGGCCTGTGGGCGCTGCATCCAGATGCTCTTCTCGGCGATCTGCGGTTGCGCGGCGCCGGGCCGGTCGTCGCGACAGCGATCGCATTCTTCGTCGCCGAGATGGGAGACAAGACACAGTTGGCTACCGTTGCGCTGGTAGCGCGCTTCCGCGCTCCAATCGAAGTCGTGCTCGGCACGACGCTGGGCATGCTGCTCGCCAACATCCCGGCGGTCTGGCTGGGAGAAAAGCTGGCTCAGCGCGTGTCCATGTCCGCAATGCGACTCCTGGCAGCGGCGTCGTTCCTGGGTGTCGGGGTACCAACGCTGCTCACGCTGACAAGGGCCGCGAAGTGAACCTCGAGCCGAGCCTCGAGTCGGCGCGCTCGTGTCCCCGCTGCGGCCGCGAGAACGCGTGCGGCTACGGACAGCCTACCCCATGCTGGTGTACGCGCGAGACCGACATCGCCTTGCCCGTCCCCTGGGGGCCGCAAGCCTGTTACTGCGCAGACTGCTTGCGCGAGCTGGGCGCCGGGCTTCGAAGCCGCTCTACTTCACCAGAAGCACCGGCACCGGAGACAGGTGAATGACGCGGGCGGAGACCGAGCCGAGCAGCATATTCGAGATGCTGCCCATGCCGCGAGTCCCCATCACCACCAGGTCGCACCCGCGCTCCGCGGCGTAGCGCGCAATGCACTCGGGCTCCTCGCCGGCCACGACATGTTCTGTGAACGGGATGTCCGTGCTCGCGAGAAACCCGCGCGCAGTTTTCAGAACGGCCTTGCCCTCTTCTTGGTAGAACTCGTTGAGCTGCTCCTGCGGGATGAATCTGCGCACGTTGCCCGACGCGATGCGGCGCTGGACGTTGAGCAAGTCGATCTGAATCGGCTCCCGATACCGATCGCGCGACGCGATCGCATAGCGCAAGGCACGCAACGCACCTTCGGAACCGTCTACCGGAACAAGAATACGCATCGTGGTCGTCCCCAGTTGGCGCGCCGGCGCAGTTCCCGGCCCGGTACCGGCCGCTTAGCGCTCTCCAGACCGATCCGCCGCGCGAAGGCTCGCTAAAGAACGGACTTCGCGAGCTTCCCGATCTCTGCCGGGTTTCTGGTGATCTTGATCCCGCATTCCTCCATCACCGCAAGCTTCTCCGCTGCGGTGCCCTTGCCGCCGGAGATGATGGCGCCGGCGTGCCCCATGCGCTTGCCGGGGGGCGCAGTCACCCCGGCGATGAAGCCGACCACCGGCTTGCGCATGTTCTCCTTGATCCAGCGCGCACACTGTTCTTCGTCACTCCCGCCGATCTCACCGACCATGACCACGGCCTCGGTCTGTGGGTCGGCGTTGAACATCTTCATCACGTCGAGGTGCTTGAGCCCATTCACCGGGTCGCCACCGATGCCCACGCACGACGACTGGCCCAGGCCCAGCGCGCTGAGCTGACCCACCGCTTCGTAGGTGAGCGTACCGGAGCGTGAGACAACGCCCACTGGACCCCTCTTGTGAATGTGGCCCGGCATGATGCCGATCTTGATCTCGTCCGGCGTGATCACGCCCGGGCAGTTGGGCCCGATCAATCGGGTGAGCGTGCCCCGCATCTTGTAGCGAGTGCGGATCATGTCCCGGACCGGGATGCCTTCCGTGATGCAAACGACCAGGTCGAGGCCGGCGTCTACGGCTTCGTCGATCGCCGCGGCCGCGAAGGGCGGCGGCACATAGATGACCGAGGCCGTAGCGCCCGTGGCGGCTTTTGCCTCCGCCACGGTTTGGAAGATCGGGATGCCCTCGAAGTTCTGGCCGCCCTTGCCCGGGGTCACGCCGGCGACGAAGCAGCTCTTGCCCTGTGCATAGGCGGCACAGGCGTGTGTGTGAAACTGCCCGGTTTTGCCGGTGATGCCTTGCGTGATGACCTTGGTGTTCTTGTCTATGAGAATCGCCATGCTCTACTCCATCGCAGCCGCCCGGCGGCGCATCTTGATGCCAGCAGCATAGTGCGCCGGGAGCGGCGCGGGGCAAGGATCCGCCGTCAGCGCACGCCCCCGCGCGCCGCGCTGACCACCTGCTGCGCTGCATCGGCCATGTTCGAGGCGGAGATGATCGGCAGCCCGGACTGGGCCAGGATCTGCTTGCCGAGGTCCACGTTGGTCCCCTCCAGACGGACCACCAACGGAACCGCCAACTCCACCTGACGTGCTGCCTCGACCACGCCCTGCGCGATCACGTCGCAGCGCATGATGCCGCCGAAGATGTTGACGAGGATCGCCTGCACTCTGGGATTGCTGAGCATCAGCTTGAAGGCCTCGGTCACTTTCTCCGTCGTGGCCCCGCCGCCCACATCCAGGAAATTGGCCGGTGCGCCGCCATACAGCTTGATGATGTCCATGGTGGCCATCGCCAGCCCGGCACCGTTGACGAGGCAACCGATGTTGCCGTCCAGAGAGATGTAGGACAGTCCGAACTGGGAGGCTTCGATCTCGGCCTCGTCCTCCTCGTCCAGATCGCGCATCGCGACGATGTCCGGATGGCGGTACAAGGCGTTGTCGTCGAAATTCATCTTGGCGTCCAGCGCAAGCACGCGATCCTCGGCGGTCAACACGAGCGGGTTGACCTCGATCAGCGACGCGTCGGTCTCGTCGAACGCGCGGTAGAGCGCCCGAAACAGTGCGGCCGCATCGGGGACTGCAGGCTCCGGGATTCCGACTTTGCGCGCGATGTCGGTCGCTTCGGGACCACTCAACCCGGACATGGGGTCGACCGTCATGTGGTGGATCTTCTCGGGCGTTCTCGCAGCCACCTCCTCGATTTCCATCCCTCCCTCGCTCGAAACCATGAGCGCTACCCGCTGGGAGTCGCGGTCGACCACGATGCCGACGTACAGCTCCGCGCGAATGGCGGCGCCCTCCTCGATCAGGAGCCGCCGGACGATGCGTCCTTCCGGCCCGGTCTGGTGGGTCACCAACCGCATGCCCAGAATGTTCGAGGCATGGAGGCGAAGCTCCTCTACGCTGCGCGCGAGCTTCACGCCACCCCCTTTACCGCGGCCGCCGGCATGGATCTGCGCCTTGACGACCCAGACGGACCCGCCCAGCGTGGTCGCCGCGGCGAGGGCCTCCTCGACGCTGAAACAGGCAACCCCGCGCGGTGTGGCGACCCCGTAGCGCCTCAGGATCTGCTTTGCCTGGTATTCGTGGATCTTCATCGGCTCGTCGGTTGGGTTAGCGCGGTTCAGGCGCGGCTCAGCACAGTTGCAGCTGGCACTCGGGGGTGCGACCGCCGCCCCATCTCCGGAGGAGCCTGACGCCTGGCGGCAAAAGTGGGTGAAGTATAGCCGATGGGATCCTTGCGCCCGGCGGGTCCATGCGGGCGTCCCTTCCTTGGCCGGGCGACCGGTGGCGGCCCGCGGCGTGTGCATGCCATCGGACGGCAGACGGACTGACCCGACGCGTCACAAACTGCTCAAGTTGAGTGGAATAGCGCCGATAACGGCAGCACAGTGGGTCGCTGCGCGTCACGCATCGGCCGCTGCTGAAATGGGCTAACCCGTCCGAAAGGCGGGGGCGCAAAGTCACCGGTCTAAGGGAAGCGACTTCCTATGGCAGCGGGATTGCCAGTAGCGCGATGGACGCGGCACAGCGGCCGAAGCGGCCTTGCACCGCGCTGGCTTCCCTCCGGCTGCACTCTGCGACGACAGCTCGTTTCGCCCTATCAGATCCAGATCAGGAGGTCCGCATGCTGAGAGCAGCTTACGCCCACCGGGCTCACGACTTCTTCGAGTTCGCATCCAGCCTGGCCGTGGTGGTGCTCGCGCTTCTGGGAATGGGAGGCGTCGTCTATCACGCACTCGCCCCGAGCGGCTGGCTCCACCCTTGGCTGGCGCGCCTGTGGACCAATCACCCCGGGATGACAGCCCTCGTCGTGCTCGGGGTTGCAACGATGGCGGTCGCATCCCGATCGAAGGTACAAGGCCGGCCCGCCTTCCATGGCCGAAGCGACGCGCCACTGTATCTATTTGTCGCGCTTGGCAGTTTTTTCGTCGCCCGGTGGATCCTGAACGGGGCGATGTAGGCGATCCGACGAGCGCGAGCACGGTTCACGATTTCCTAAAGTTTTCCGGCAAGCGTGCGTTATTGGTCTTAGGTCTCCTCCCC